>Ga0137403_10000430_pt1 | contig 53948 bp, 32 predicted proteins | sample CZOMad2_1_16fung_FD_122057 | JGI IMG/M metagenome (GOLD analysis project Ga0137403, IMG submission 122057) | Vadose zone soil fungal communities from Angelo Coast Range Reserve, California, USA - CZOMad2_1_16fungal (Hybrid Assembly) | ecosystem: Environmental > Terrestrial > Soil > Vadose zone... | reverse complement strand
AACAACTTTCTGCCAACTGCCACCACGGCGATCTTACGCCGCGATTTCTTGCCGCCACTGATGCGTTGAAAAGTCTGTCGCGCCCAGGGGTTGTGTCGTAGCGCAGCCCAGGCAATCTCGACTAATAAAGATCGCACTAGCCGATTGCCGTGCCGAGTGATGCGGCCCGAACGTTCCGTCTCGCCCGAGTCGAAAGATTTCGGCACCATGCCGATGTAAGAACCTACCTGACCGGCAGTCCTGAAGCGCGTCACGTCATCGAACATGGTCACGATCGCTTCGGCCAGCCGCGGCCCAACTCCGGGAATGGTGCGCAACAAAGCGATGCGTGGATCAGCCGCCGCCAGTTCATCGAGCTTCGCATGGACCATCAATATCTGTTGCTGCAGTTCCTTCAGTTGGACCAGCTCGACTCCCAACTCACCGCGCCATAACTCGTGGCCGCCCACCTCAGCCAACGGTTTGGCCATCTCTGCCAGGGCTGCCATGCCTGCTTCAGTCCAGGCACTCCGGCCGCGCGGCAGCAGTTGACCTTCACGCAGCAACAGATCGCGAATGTGGTTCTTTATTTTGGTGCGCCGCTGCACCAACTTTGATCGATAAGCTATCAACGCCCGCCACTGTCTCATCGTCTGCTCCGGCACATGCACTGAGCATAGTTGATTCACGGCCGAGAGCTGCGCTGCCTTCAAAGCGTCGTTTCGATCATTCTTCTATTTCACGTTACGCCAGCGCCAGCGCTCGTCCGCCGTGTTGGCCACCTGCAGCTCGATGCCCAGACTGCGCACCAAGTCACTCACCCAGCCGGCCAGAGAGCAGATCTCAATCACCACTCTTTGCGGCTCTCGATCCACCATCAGATCGTGCAATGCTTTAGGTGTGGTCAACACCGTCGCAAAACGATGCCTCCCAGTCTCTGCCTCATACTCACAAGCTACAGTCTTGAATTTGCCAAGGTCCAGTGCCAATATCTTCATCGTCCGGGTCTCCTTCTTTGAGTCTATGATTGAGCCATCGCTGCAAAACGTAAGCTCGTGCTAAAGCAGTTGGATTTTATCCAACTCACTCTGCCGGAGACCCGGCTTCATAGTTTCTCAAACGTTGGACGCGAGTGAAATTGAACTTCAATGCCTCAGTGAGACTGGAGTGAACCCGCAAAGACCCGAGGTTGGCTTTCTTCGCTTCCTGCGCGCAGCGTCCCTGATTGCGGTACTGTCTGGGGCGCTGGGCTCGATTGGTTTGTGGTTCCACGCGAGTAAGCATCCTCCTGTACTCATTGTAGTGCTGTTCATAGTTTGGGTCCTGTCACCGTTCGTGGTTCTCGTCCTGGCCCATGCGCTCTCGAAGCGTTGGTCGGTCCTTACGCGCGCGGCGCTGTATTGCGTGATGCTGCTGATTACGCTGGGCTCTCTGACGATCTACGTCCATGATGCCTTGAGGCCCCGAACGGCCCAGCCTGCTTTCGTATACGTACTTGTTGCCCCGGTGTCGTGGCTGCTTATCGTTATTGTCGTCCCGATCGCTGGGTTAGTATCACGCAGGCTGAAGTGATATCTGGGACGGGGAGATCACAAACGATGCGACGAATCGAGAAGCCCAACGCCGATGAGTATGCGCCGTACGTAATTCAGTATATCGGGCTGCTGCCGGATGATGGGTTGGTGCTGGATCATCTGCGGCAGAACATCGAGACCACTCAAGCGTTCCTCCGATCTCTGCCTGAAGAAAAACTGCTGTACCGGTATGCTGGGGGCAAGTGGACGATTAAGGAAATCGTGCAGCACTTGGCGGACGACGAACGGATCTATGTGTATCGCGCGCTGCGGTTCGCGCGCAATGATACGACCGAGTTGCCCGGCTTTGATCAGGACGAGTACACGCGTTACTCGCAGGCAAACCAGCGAACGCTCGATGACCTGCTCAGCGAGTTGGCGACGGTGCGTGCGGCGACCCTGTCGTTTTATAATGGGCTCAGTGACGACACGCTGATGAGGGCCGGCATAGCCAGCGGGAATATTATGAGTGTCCGTGCAATCGCCTATCACATTGCGGGCCACGAACTGCGGCACCTGAACATTATCCGCGAGCGCTACCGGTGAACCATCGGTCACGCACATAGCCCATCCAAACTTTGCTTCGCGAAAGGAAAGCAGTCAGATGCGCGACCTTGAGTTAGTAATCTTTGACATGGCCGGAACTACAATCGAGGATCGCGGCCAGGTGCCGGACGCATTCACCGCCGCGCTTGCTGAGCACGGCGTCAATGCCACACGCGAACAGGTCAAGCGCGTGCGCGGAGCTTCCAAGCGCGAAGCTTTGCTTCGCTTGATCCCCGCAGGGCCGGCGCACGCCCAACGTGCTGAAGCAGCTTATGCGTCGTTTCGCGTGCACCTGGCCCGACTGTATGCGTCAGAGGGTGTGCGGGCGATTCCCGGCGCAACCTCGGCCTTTCACTCCCTTCGTGAGCGCGGCGTTCGGGTGGCGCTGAATACAGGCTTCGAGCGGGAGACAACGGCGCTGCTGCTGAGCGCGCTCGGGTGGGGTGACGGAATGGTTGACGCCATCGTGTGTGGCGATGACGTGAGACAGGGGCGCCCCGCTCCCGATCTGATATTCCGCGCGATGGAAGCGGTAAGAGTAAGCAACGTCCAGCAGGTCGCCAACATAGGCGATACGACTCTGGACCTGGAAGCAGGCCACAACGCTTGCGTGCACTGGAATATCGGCGTGCTCTCGGGCGCACATGACCGGCAGGCACTCGAGAGTGCGCCGCATACTCATCTGATCTCTTCGGTGGCCGAACTGCCTCAACTCTTTGAACTCAAATGATCCGTTCGTGGTCAGCTACTATCGTACTCGGCATTGCGCTCGTGACAGCTTGCGCGCAAGGCCCGCCGGCTGCTGCTCAAGCTCAAAGCCCGATGCCCTCCGCCGATGCAAAAGCCAAGTCAGCTCCAGATACTGATGTCCGTACACTGAAGGGCCATACCGGATGGGTGATGTCCGTCGCTTTCGCGCCAGATGGAAAGGTTCTGGCCAGCGGCGGCGCGGACGGACGGGTCAAACTATGGGACGTCCAGGGCGGGACGTTATCAAAGACACTGGTGTTGAAATATCCGGTTTTCTCGATCGCTTTTTCTCCGGATGGCAAGATGCTGGCGACGCGTGGTGTGACCCCCACTGCTACTGCCGGTGAAATTGTTTTTTGGGACACGCAGACCTGGACGCCAAACAAATCTCTCACTGGTCACAAAGAGAAAGTGTTTTCAGTTGCCTTCTCGGCTGACGGCAAAACCCTGGCCAGTGGGAGCCAGGACAAGTCGATCAAGCTTTGGGATGCTCAAACCGGAGCGCTGCAGCGCACGCTGACTGGACACACGGACACCGTAGCATCGGTGGCGTTTTCGCCGGATAGCAAGATCCTGGCGAGCAGTTGCTACCTGGTCAATGACGGCGCCGATGAATCCGTTAGATTGTGGGACGCAGAGACCGGAGTCTTGAAACTGACGCTGCCGAGCTATGGTCCTCCGGTGATGTTTTCCCCGGATGGCCGGACGCTGGTGGCGAACTACGAGGTCAATTCACTGCGGTTGTTAAATGCGCAGACCGGGGCAGCAAAGCGCACGTTGGAGAATCAATCACCGGTAACGTCGATCGCTTTTTCGCGGGATGGGAAAACCATTGCCACCGGAGAGCAGGACGGTAACATTCAATTATGGGATGTAGAAAGCGGCGAGCTAAAGCAGACGTTGAAGGGGCATTCCAGTCTAGTAGAATCGCTTGCCTTCTCACCCGACGGCAAGACTCTCGCGAGTGCCAGCGATGATCTGACGGTCAAGCTCTGGAGGCTGGGTCCCTGAAAGTTAACTGCTACCGCTGACCAGGCTTCGCAGAAAAAGGAGAAGCTCCCATGAATCCGCAAACCATCGATGAAGTCCTTGCCGAACTTGATCAGATCATTCATCGCGCGCGCGACGAGAAAGATCGTCTCGGCTTTTTTGCCACTCTCTACCGCAACGTCACCATCAAAGTAAAAGAGGGCATCGCCGGCGGGCTCTTTGAAGATGGGCCGCGAATGGAAAAGCTCGATGTGGCGTTTGCGAATCGTTATCTCGCGGCGCTCGGAAGCTTTCGCCGCGGCGAGCAGTTGAGCAAGTGCTGGCTCAGCTCTTTTCGTATCGCCGCCAATTGGCCGCCGATTATCTTGCAGCACCTGCTGAGCGGAATGAACGCGCACATAAACCTCGACCTTGGTATCGCCGCGCAATCGGTCGCGGCCGGACCTGCCCTCGCTTCACTCGAAAATGATTTCAATCGAATCAATGCCCTCCTGGGCGGCATGATCATAAAAGTCCGATCGGACATTGAGGAGGTCTCGCCGTGGATCAAGCTGCTCGATCGCTACGCTTCCCAGAGTGAGGACCGGCTGATCAACTTTAGCCTGGGGAAAGCGCGCGCCAGCGCGTGGCTGGTCGCCAACATGGTCAACTCGACGCCGGCGGATCGTTTGGATCGCGAACTGAGCATTCTGGATGATGGGGTCGCGATGCTTGGCGCTTTGATCGGGAGTCCGAAAGAATGGCTGCTCAGTTTTGGCCTGCACGTGATCCGCATGCGCGAGAGCAATGACGTGCCGCATATCATCGACGTGCTGAGTCAGGTGTGAGCACGATTTACGACTTAGGGTTAATCGTCAGAATCACAATCTCCGGCGTCACCCGAAAACGAACCGGCAGAATGCTCGTGCCGATCCCGGTTGTGATGAACAAGTGATGTCCGTTTTCGAAAACGTGACCCGCGGTGTACTTCGAGCCAAAGCGCGAAGGAACGATCGGCGTTCCAATCAAGGGCAGGTTAACCTGGCCGCCATGCGTGTGCCCCGCGATTAGTAACGGCACGCTCGGCGGCAGACGCGGAAAGATATCAGGATTGTGCGTCAAGGCGATGATGGTCGAGCCCAGCGGAACTTTCGCGATTGTCTCATTGATGTGTTGCGGCCGAGTCCAGAGATCGGCCAGCCCGACTAACCAAAACGATCGATCGTGCCACTTAACTTCCACTACTTCATCGTCCAATACGCGGACGTCATTCTGTTCAAAGGCACACCGAACTTTGTCGCCGTTGTACCACCAGTCGTGATTGCCAAGAACTGAGTAGACTCCTAAAGGCGCTTTGAGATTCTGCAAGGCCGCGGCGGTTACTTCCGGCTCAACTCGATGACTGTGCCAGCTGTTGGGCGACATGTAGTCGCCGAGCAACACGATCAGATCAGGATTGAGCGCGTTCGTCCGATCGACGATCGCTTTCAGTTTCTTATCGTTGATGAATGGTGCGCCCGTATGAATGTCTGCGATGACGGCGATGCGCAACCCGCTGAGTTCTTTCGGCCAGTTGTCGATCTGGATGGTCTCGGGATGAACGATCAGGCGATTGGGTTCGATGAAAAAACCCCAGACACCGCATGACAGGATCAGAATCAGCAGCGTAAGCCGAATTCTCTTTTTCCACGATTGACGCATACGGATTTCACTTTGACAGCGCTGAAAAAGAAGAAAGAGTTCCGTTAGGAACTCTTCATACCAGCGCCTTGGTTTGGAGTTCCACCTTCAGGCGGTTCGACTTGAGGCAGTAAGCACCGCCTGAAGGCGGAACTCCAAACAATCATAGCCCGCCCGGAAAATATTCACGCCAACGTCTATCGACCAGCGCCGCGATGTCATCGCGCACGATCAACTCATCAGGCAGGCTCGGCTTCTTGCGCGCATCGATGACTACTGGGCTGCGATAGGCGAGATGATGGCGCACGACGTTGGTCTCAGCGGCATAGACGTCGCCCGCCGGTTCAAAGCGCGTCCAGGTCGACCACAGGAAATCTGTCGACGATCGCGCCACGCCGGCATCGTCATGCAGGATCACCAGAGGCCATTCCGCAAATGCTGCATCGCGCGCCAGGCGCGCAGCCTGCTGCGGCTCATCAAAATAAGGCGCGCCCTGAACCACCAGGCAGCCGCCACAGAAAACTTCCGCGCGCGAAATACCATTCGGTAACTCGCCGCGAAACTCGCGTGGCAGATCGCGAACGGGTTCGCCGAGGCCCATCAGGATCGCCTTACTGCCTTCGTTTACCTTCCCACTGGTGTAATCCAACGTGTCCATCGACGTATTCGCGAAGATGAAGAAGTCGCTCTCCCAGCGCACGCGCGCCAGGACATGTTCCAACACTCGCGGAAAATCGTGAAGGTCGATCGGTGTGTCCGTAAGAACCAGGAATTTAGTCAACGCCAATTGGCCTTCGCCGAGAATGCGAAAGCCGGCGACGAGGGCCTCGCGCGTGTAACGCTCGCGCACCACCGCGGCAGCCAGCGAGTGGAAACCAGTCTCGCCATAGCTCCACAAATCGCGCACGCTCGGCATCACCAGTGGAAACAGCGGCGCCAAAAGCGACTGCAGATAATCGCCGATAAAAAAATCTTCCTGCCTTGGCTTGCCTACGACTGTCGCCGGATAGATCGCATCGCGTCGATGGGCGATCGCATCGCAATGAAAGACCGGATAGTCATGCTTCAGCGAGTAGTAGCCATAATGATCACCGAACGGGCCTTCTGGCCTCCGTTCATGTGGTTGCGCATGGCCGACGAGCGCGAATTCGGCTTCCGCAACCAGACGATGTCCGCCACACGGATTCCTGGCCATCCGGAGTTTCTGGCCCTGGAGCAGCGATGCCAGAACCAACTCAGGCAAGTCCTCAGGCAGGGGCGCAATCGCGGAGATCATCAGCGCCGGCGGCCCGCCGAGGAACACAGTCACCGGCAGCGGCTGGTTCAAATCTTCTGCCGCGCGGTAGTGAAACCCGCCGCCCTTTTGAATTTGCCAGTGCAGCCCGGCGGTTTGGGCGTCGTAAACCTGCATGCGGTAAATGCCGAGGTTGTGCTTCTTCGTGGACGGGTTTTCGGTATAGACCAGCGGCAAGGTGATGAATGGCCCGCCGTCTTCCTGCCACGTCGTCAGCACCGGCAATTCATCAAGACTCCCGGGTCGTTCGATCACGTCCGTGACTGGCCCGCTCGAGACCGTGCGCGTGCCGAGCTTGAGAAAGTCGCGCACCAGCGAACGATGTTTCCAAAGTTCGGCACGTTGGGGAGGCAGCAGAGCTTCAGCAACGCTGACTAACTCTTTAACGAACTGCTCAGGCTTTGGTCCAAAGGCGAGCTCAATCCGTTTGGCCGTGCCGAAGAGATTGGTAACGACCGGGAATGGACTTCCCTTCACGCGTTTGAAGAGGAGTGCTGGCCCACGTTGTTCGATCACTCGGCGATGGACTTCGGCAAGTTCCAGATAAGGATCGACTTCGGTGTCGACACTGACGAGATCTTTTTCGCGGCGCAGGAGGTCGAGGAAGGAACGAAGATTTGAGTGCATTCAAGAAGGCTCAAATCTCTGTGCTTCCTCTGTGGTCCTCTGTGTCTCTGTGGTTAAGAATCGTTAGCTCACCACAGAGACGCGGAGGACCACGGAGGGTCACAGAGAAAATACGAATTTTAAATCTTGGGGCGTCGCAGCGTGGCGCTGTTCAGATCAAGCTCACTGACCTTAATCACCTCGACCTGCGGAAACGCCTTTTGCAATGCCGGCAAAAACTCCGTGGCGTTGCCCACCACGATCACGCTGGTGCTGTCGACGTTGAGTTTGGTTGCCGCAAAGCTCTTAACGTCCTCGGCCTTGACCGCCTGCACGCTGCCGACGAACTGATTAATCTGATCGAAGTTGACACCGTAGATTGCCAGCGAACTCACCTGGCCTACCAATCCGTTGACTGTTTCCAGGCCACGGGCAAAGCCGCCGTTCAAGCTCGCCTTGCGTGTAGTCAGTTCAGTCTCAGGCAGATCGCCCGTCGCAAGTTTCGCAATCTCCGCCAGCGTTAACGATGCTACTTCCGCCCCCGACTGGTTCTTTGTCTGGGCGCTGGCGCTGAAAGATCCGGCCCAACGGCGAGTGTCCATGGCGCTGCCCGCTCCATAACTCAATCCGCGCTTCACCCGAATCTCCCAGTTCAGCCGGCCCGAGTATCCATTCAGAATCGAGTTGGAAACGATGCCGCGAAAATAATCCGGACTGCTGCGGTTAATTCCACTGCGCACGGCGAGCACCGCTGCCTGTCCTGCGTCCGGCATGTCGATCACCAGGATACGGCGGTTGCCAGGCTCGCTCGCCGGAGTTGTCATCGTCATCGTGCGCAACTCAGTAGCCGGCTTTTGCCAATCGCCAAAGTATTTCTGCGCCAGAGCAAATCCATTTTCCGGAGTAATGTCGCCGCCGATAACCAGAATGGCGTTGTCGGGACGATAGAACATGCCATGGAGTTTGACGATGTCTTCGCGCTTGATGCGCGGCAGAGATTCGGGTGTCCCTGCAAGCGGATGACCATAAGGCGCATCACGATAAACCAGACGCGCGGCGGCAAAGCGAGCGATGGCCCCGGGCTGACCCAGAGACACTTTCAGATTGTTGAGATACTGCCGGCGCAGCCGGTCGATCTCTTCGTCTTTAAAAGCCGGATTACGCACGACATCGGCGAGAATCTCCATCGCCGGCGCAATTCGCGAGGACATCACGTCGACACTGACCACCGAAGAATCCCAGCGCGCGCCCGAATTGATCAAACCACCCAGAGCTTCAATCGCCTCGGCGATCTGAGTCGCGCTGCGGCTGGTGGTTCCCTTTGTGAGTAACGCCGCGGCCAGGTCAGCATTGCCCGACAAATCAGCCGGGTCGACTTCGCCGCCGCTCTTGATCAAAAGCTGGGAACTGATCAGAGGCATTTCCGATCTTTGAACCACCACCACGCGCAGTCCGTTCGGTAAAATCTTCTCGACCGGCTTCGGAAACTGCACGGTGCGCGGAGCCGTCGGAGGCGGCGGCGTGGCCTGGGGCTGCTGCGCAAACACGGCCACGGTGAACGAGAGAATTGCGATTGTCGTAAGCGAAAGCGCGTTTAGTTTCATAGTCCCTTTCATTTCGCGTACGCTCCTTTCAACGAACCAATAGACTTCGAGCCGCGCTCTGGACTTTGCGGCAGCTTGTTGTCCCTCGATGCCTTTGGCCGTTGTGATTCAGGCAAGTAGTAAAGGACATAGCGGTTTTGATCCGTGAAGTACTTCTTCGCCACCCGCTGAATATCGTCAGCCGTCACTGCCTGCAACTTCTCGAGGTCGGTGTTGACCCGATTGGGATCGCCGAGCAACACCGCCGCCTGGCCCAGCGCCTGCGCTTTGCCGAGATTCGTCTCTCGCTGACGCAATTCACTGGTGATGATCTGGTTCTTTGCCTTCTCCAGTTCAGCGGCGGGCACCGGCGTGTCCTGAAGCTTTTTGATTTCAGCCCGCAGCGCGGCCTCTGCGTCTTCGGGTTTCTTGCCGGCGGCCACAATCGCCGTCAGCTGAAATAATCCGTTGTCTTCACGCAAGTCGGCATTCGCGTTCGCACTCTGCGCCACCTGTTGTTGGTAAATTAGTGATTGGTACAGCCGGGACGAACGACCCTGCGAAAGCACGATGTCGGCCATGTTCAGGGCGGCCGCGTCTTCACTTTTTTCAGAAGGAACCAGGTAGGTAATGCCGACACCGGGCAGCGGCACGTTGGCGCCATACTCGGTAAATCTCATCTCGCCGGTTCGCTCCGGCTCCTTCGTTTGGACGCGGGGCAGCGGCAGATTCGGTTTCGGAATTGATCCAAAATATTTGTCAACCCAGGCGTCGAATTGTTTGGGATCGAGATCGCCGACAACCAATAGCGTCGCGTTGTCGGGCCGGTAGTAGGTCGAGTGAAAGTTCTGCACGTTTTCGACGGTGGCGGCTTCCAGGTCTTCGATCGAGCCGATTCCTGGTCGTTTGTACGGATGCGTTCGGTATGACTTCTGTTCCAGCGCGTAGAAAAACTTGCCATAGGGCGGCGCGAGGATGCTCTGGCGGTATTCTTCTTCGACGACCGCGCGCTCGGAATGAAAGCTCTCTTCATCAACAGTCAAACCGGAAAGACGATCGGCTTCCGCCCACAACAACGTCTCGAGATAGTTCGACGGCACTACTTCGTAGTAGACCGTCACGTCGTCCGCGGTAAACGCGTTGTTATTTCCACCGACATCTTCGGTCAGGCGATCCATCATCTCGGCTTTCATGTTCCTGGTGGACTTGAACATGATGTGCTCGAACAGGTGAGCAAAGCCGCTGCGTTGATCCGGATCGTCCTTCGATCCGACGTGATACCAGACGTTGATGACCACGGTTGGACTCGACTTGTCCACGACGCTCAAGACGCGCAGGCCGTTGGCGAGCGTGCGCTCGCGAAACTTCATCTGCGGCATTTTCGTCTGGGCTTGAATGCTGACAGTGCCGGCGAGAATCGCCGCACCGGTGATTAAGGTTAGGAGAAAACGTCTTCGCATAATTCAGAGGCTCCTATTTTCGAATTGTTTAGAGTGCCAACTTTAGTGGGTGTCAGAAGTCCAACCGTCAGGGAAGGCATCCTGGGTGGGCGGGCTTCAGACACTACTCTAAATTAGAACGCAAGTTAACAACTTGCGCTACATCAATCCAGATCCAGCGGATTACGGTAAATCTTGGTGTCTTTTTCGGCTTTCTTCTTGGCTTCCTGGAATTTCTCTTCCAGCAGCCGGCCGCGATCCTTGTGAGAACTCATCTCTTGCGCAAATATCTGTTCGCGGGTCAGCTTCTGCTTGTCCAGGTCCTTGACCATGTCTTCAAACGAACCGAGCGGCTTGTGCTTCTCGTCGTGAGAGAGCAGCGCTCCGGTGTCGGCATCGATGTTAAGGGTTGCATCGCAACAGGGACAGATGATGGTAAAACGGCTTGAGTCATTCATAGTTTCAAATCCCGTCCGCTCAGTTGCGGCTGCGCTCTTGAAGGATGAATGATAGCAGCGAGAGGTCGAGTCAGGCTAGCTCACCCAAAAAAAGAGAGCGCCAACCGCCGCCCTCTCTGCCTGCCAATGGTCTCTGGTTTAAGGTTTGATCACTTTCTTGATCGCCCTTCCGGTTTTCTTTGCGCCCGTCTTGGTCTTGTCGACCACAGTCGATCCGATGTCGACTGACTTATCCGCAACCTTCTTACTCGTGTCGACCGTCTTGTTGGCGACCTTCTTACTAACGTCCACCGTCTTGTCGGCCACGGTGACGGCGCCTTCTTTAGTCTTGTCGGCGACCGTGATTGATTTGTCTTTGACCCACCCGGCGGAATCGGCGATCGCATCGCCGGTTGCATGAAGCACGTCGGGCGGTTCGTTCTTGCTGACGTCCTTCTCTTCCCCGCTCGGTGAATAGATTTTTACGGTGCGCTCACCGTTGCGCGTGGTTACGACGATCCTTGAAACTCGCGGATTGTCTCTCAGCGTACGAGTCTCAGTCTTGACGCCGTTGCGGTCCGTGGTGGTAGTGATCACGGAATTGTCCGGCCCGGTTGTGGTTACGGTTGACGCCGCGTCGGCGGCGTTCGAATTCGCATTCGTGTTTACATTCGACTCAGACGATTGACTGCAAGCCGCTGCCATCAATGCCAGCGCGGCAATCATGATTCCTGTCAAAGCTTTGTTGCTCACTACTCTTCCCTCCAATTGGTCTCTGAACTGCCGATTCTGTGCGGCAAGTGATATGCCAGCTACCGCGAAGCTGTGACTGCACGCAGACTGGGTGTTATGCTGAACTTCTACCGCACCCTCTGTCCATTGGACGCAGAAACCATACGCCGAAGCGGCTGACAGAATCAATAAGAGTACGGAAACAAAACGATTGGAGAGGATGAAACTAATGGCCGAAGCGCGCTTAATTTTCTCGCTTGAAATAGACCGGCTGGGTCGATACTTCTATTGAAAGGCCGCTCTCGCCGGCCGACGCTGACCCCGCGCTCTCGCCGGTATGCCGGGTTACTTTGTATTCGCCCGTGTCGGTGGGAATGTTGATGCGATGAGTTGAGGCTGAAGTAGTCCAGGCCGCGAACCGGCGATCTCCGGCCTTACTAAAAACCAGAACATAGTCATCATCTCGAACGGCAGGCAGGCGCTGCTGATAGACATAGCCGTTGAAATACTCGCTGAAAGTCCTGGCAGCATAGTAGGCGGGCTTCGGTTCGTAAACCTGTCCGCGACCTGGCTGATAGGCATTCCTGACCAGCCCAAAGTGGTGTTCGGGATCAACGGGATCGGATCCATCGTCGCGCCAGTCATACCAGATCGAGATGGGAATATCGTTAGCCACGTTAGTGAGCATCTCGCGAGCAAACAGCGCCCCTTGTTTTTCTTTACTGATACCGCGCCAGGCGGACGAGTAGCCCCATTCGCCGGAGATGATCGGAATCACTCGGTTGCTGCCGCTGCGCAATCGATAGGCTTGAATTGTCCGGCGTAGCCGGCAATATTCGAACGCCGCGGTTTCCGGGTCCGTCTGACGGTAAGGGTGGACCGAAACGGCGTACCAGTAATCGAGCAAGCCCGCTTTGAAGCACGCATCGAGAAACGATGAATCGATTTTTGAAACGGCCGGCCCGATTAGTTTTTCGTTGGGGACTTCCGATCGGAACGCGCGCGCGACGGCCAGGTTCAATTCGATATATTCGCTCACGTTCGGCTGCGGCGGCCAGAACAGAGGGTTGTTGGGTTCGTTATAGATTTCCCAAATCACGCCGCGATTCGAAAAGTGTTTTGCGGCAGCTAGGGCCCAGCGCGCGAATGCTTGCCGTGTTTCCGCCGTGCGTGGCGGCGCGCCGTGATCGTAAAGCGGGTTGCCATAGTCGAGGATGAACAGCGCCTGGATCTTCGCCTCGTCGAGCGCCTGCATCAGGCGATCGTAGGACGCGAAATCGTAGCGGCCACGCTCGCGCTCAGTCACGTCCCACTTGAGATCCATTCTCACCCAGCGAAACCCCGCGGCCGCGATCATCTTGATTTCGCCCGGTTGCGGATCGGTGAAATGAATGTTGACGCCGAGGCCCTGGGGAATGACAGATTCTTTTGCGGGAGTCTCACCAAACTCGCAGTCGGAGCTGGTGCAACCGCCGAGCAGAGTGATGAGAAAAAGCAGCGGCAGGATCATTTGAACACCGTAAGGATTCGATCGCTTCACAACTGTCGCTCGGCGGTTGACTGATCCTACGAACCAGTCCCGTTGGGATTGAGCGCCGCGGCCAAAAACGCGCGCAGCGCGATCTGATATGCGGTCTGCTGATTTGCCTCAAACGGCACCACCACATAGTGGATCTTCATCCCTGACGCGTTGAAAAAGTTATGATAGGCAAGGTAGTGTTTGCCGGCCATCATCCCGCCCAGCGTGGAGCGGATTCCGGGATCCAAATAGATCACAAGAATCGTGCTGGCGTTCGGGCGCTGGAGCGAGCCTTCGCTGAGCATTCCGGCCAACACGCTCTGGATGCGTAAGTCCGAGACGCTGCGACCGACGGCCATGTCATCGAGCCTTTCCTGACTTGAGGTGGCCGCAAAGAAATTCTTTATCCCGTACTCGTCCAGCGCATTTAGCTGGGTTTGATCGCGCAGGTTGGCCAGCAGGTTAGCGAGTTCCGGCTCACGCGCGCGTTCTGATTCCCCCGCCCAACCGCTGCCGAGAAAGACGCTCTGTTGCTGCGGTTCTATGATGACACGTTCGTGATGTCCCCGGAGAGAAAGCGACAGCATTTCTCCGGTGATAATGAAGGCCCGCCCTCGATCGTCGTTGGTTACGGCTTGCGGCTCGCCCGAAGTTTTTCGGGACTTCACTTCCTGCGCCTGCACGCCGGCCGCAAACGCGATCATGACGAATAGAATCAATTTGAATTTCATAAGCACCTTTCGAATTACAGGTACCATAGACTTTAGTCGGTGATTGATGGCTGAAGCCATTGGAACCATCACGGACTAAAGTCTATGCTACTTCGCTCTCGGGCTACGGCGTCGTAACGTTAAGCACAAAGTCGTCCACAACAAAAGAAGTCGCCAGGCTGGAATCTTCCGTGCCTAGTAAATAGAGTTGAATCGTCTGTCCTTTGTAAGCACTGAGGTCGAACGAAACCTGCGCATAGCCCGCGCCTGCATTCAGATTCGAATACGTAGCCAGCGTCGTCAAAACCGTGCCCGACGAGTTCCGGATCTGCACTTTCAATGTGTCATACACGACTGTGGTCGTGGTCTCGGCAGTACCTATGTGCCGCCAGAACGAGAGACTGGCGCTAGTGGCTGTTGCGGGAATGCTGACCTGTTGTAGCAGCGTGTCGGTATGAACTGAGCCAAAACCGTTAAGCCAGGCCTTCCACGATCCGGTGTGCGGCGCCTGGGCGGTGCCGTTATCAATCACCGCTGGCGAGAAGATCCACACGGGGTTGGACAATCCATTTTCAAAGCCGGGGTTACTCAACAACTGTTGAGTCGTACCTCCGCTGCCCGCGTTCACCGTCAGGCTAATCGTCGCCGAATGCGTCTTGCCCCCGCCTGTGCCATTGACTGAAACACTGTAGGTGCCGGCTGCGGCTGATGTTCCCACGGCGATCGTCACAGTAGCTGAACCGGAACCAGGCGCGGCGATTGAGACGGGACCGAAACTCGCCGCCGCTCCTGACGGTAGGCCTGATGCAGAGAGCGAGACAGCCGAATTGAAACTTCCCGATATCGTTGTTGTGATCGTGGATGCGCCTGAATTGCCGGCCGTAACTGCCAGGGCTGATGGAGCGGCAGCAATGGAGAAGTCGGCGGTCGTGCCAGAGGTCGTAACGTTCAGAGCAAAGTCGTCCACGACGAATGAAGTTCTTAAGCTCTGGTTTTCTGTCCCCACCAGGTAGATTTGAATCGTCTGCCCCTGGTAAGCGGTGAGGTCGAAAGCGGCCTGCGTGAACCCTGCGGCCGCATTTAGATTCGAATACGTAGCCAGCGTTGCCAACACCGTGCCCGTAGCACTCCGCACCTGGACTTTCATGGTGTCATTAGCTTTGGTGGTCGTAGTTTCCACGGTGTCGATGTGCCGCCAGAACGAGAGGTTGGCGTTGGTGGCCGTCGCTGGAATGGTGACCTGTTGGAAGAGCGTGTCGGTATGCGCTGAGCCAAAACCATCAAGCCAGGCCTTCCATGATCCGGTGCGCGGCGCCTCGTAGACACTGTTATCAACTACTCCCGCTGTGGCGGTCCACGGCGCCGGGCTGGACGAACCATTTTCAAAGCCGGGATTACCCAACAACTGTTGGGTAACGCCCCCGCCGCTACTGACCGTCAAATTGATCGTTGCAGAGTGGGTCTGTCCACCGCCTGAACCATTAACCACGACATTGTAAGTGCCAGGTGAAGTCGCCGCTCCAACAGCGATCGTAATCGTAGATGAACCCGAACCAGGGGCCGCGATTGAAGTCGGACTGAAGCTCGCTGTCGCTCCTGACGGCAAGCCCGACGCGGAAAGCGAAATGCCGGAATTGAAAATCCCTGAGAGAGTCGAAGTGATTGTTGACGAGCTCGAGTTGCCGGAAGCTATCGTCAAAGTTGATGCCGATGACGACAGCGAAAAGCTCGAACCAAAACTGATGTCTATGATCGGATGTAGCTCTATGCCATTGGGCGCGATGCCTTCCTGTCCCTCGAGATGATCAAAGAAACCGACACCCGTGATTTGCACCGGCACATTGGCGGTCTGAAAAGTCGTCGTGGCCGTGAACGCCGCGTCAAATTGTGCTCGCGCGTGCGCGATGCCGGCGGCGAAAGGACTGCCCGGGCCGACACAACCCGGATCCGGGATTTCGGCAATCATCGTACGGGTGCCATCACTTATGACCATGTGATAATCCGAATCAAACGAGCGCACGTATTTCACTAACGTGGCATTCAAAACCCAGACTGTGGTTTCTGTGGGCTGGACGCGAGCGCTGTCGGGAAGTGTGTTCGGAACGGGGATACCTGCCAACGCGGCAATTGTGGTTGGGCTGGTCGAGCTCAGGTTGACAAGGCTTGCGTCCGCGTCGGTGCCGATCTTTACGGGCCAGCGCTCTCCCGAACACTGCGCGGAAGTGTGGCCGGGCAGAAAGACCAGCAGGACGACGCAGACCGATGACAGCCACAGGATTCGTTTCGATTTCATGATTCTCTAAGTTTCAATACCGATCTTCTAAGCGGCGCGCCGGGCGGTCGCCTGACTTTCCTGGGCCCTTTCAAGACAGCCCTTCAGCTTTTCCGCCAGCGTGCGGACGTGCGGTTCTTTGATGATGTTGATATGGTTGCCGCTGATTTCATGCGACTCAATCGTGCCGTCAACAAGTTCTCGCCAGCCATCCTGGAGATCGTAACCTGAGGTAAGATCGCTGGCCAGAAAAAGCGTCACGTCTCCTGAATACGTCTGCGGCACATAATCCTTCACTGCGCCGAAGTTGATCTCCTCGATGTTTTTCAAGACCGGCGGCAAAGGCCTGCCCATCCGTTCGTAGATCTTGTAAGCGCGGCGATAAAGCTTATGCTTGGTTTTCTCGGGAGCGTATTTGAGCTTGCGAAGGACGTAAGCGACTTTTTCCACCCCGCCGAGCCCGCGCAGGTTCTTTGCATGCGACTCAAGCTTTCGCGCATAGCGACCGGCGCGCTGGCGAAGCGACCCGGAACCCGGAACCAGCTTGAAATAACCGGTGGGATAAGTATCAAGCAGTGCCAACAGCGCAACCTCCTGTCCCTGGGCGTCAAGCTGGCAGGCCATCTCGAATGCGATGGTGCCGCCCGCTGAGCGGCCGCCGATCAGATAGGGTCCTTCGGGTTGTACTTCCCGCATTTCTTTGAGGTAATGCGCGGCCATCTCCGTGATGCTCGTATGCGGTTCTGATTTTCCGTCCAGGCCGTGCGACTGTAATCCATAGAACGGCTGATCCGGGCCCAGCAACCGCGCCAGGTCGTGATATTCGAGCACGTTGCCGCCCGCCGCATGAATACAAAAGAAAGGTGTTCGCTTGTTCCCTCCCTGGATCATCACCAGCGAGGACCACGGCGCCGGCCAGCCTTCCTCGCGCAGCAAGCGCGCCAGTTGCCTGACCGTCGGCGCCTGAAACAGCGTGGCCAGCGGTAGATTTCGACCGAATGATTTTTCAATTTGCGCGAATAGTCTCACCGCCAGCAACGAATGCCCGCCGATTTCGAAGAAGTTATCATCGACGCCAATCGCATCCAGGCCCAGGACTCTTTGCCAGATTCCGCTCAGCTTAAGTTCGAGTTCATCGGCCGGCGCTGCAAAGGCCTCGATTTCCAAACGCTGCAAATGCGGTGCGGGCAGCGCGCGTCGGTTGATCTTTCCGTTCGGCAACAGCGGCAGCGCATCGATCACTTCGAATGACGCCGGCACCATGTATGAAGGCAGTTTGGCTTTCAGAGAATTGCGCAGCTCGCTGGTCGTTAGCTGGGTGCGCCCATCATGAACCACATAAGCGATCAAACGCTGGTCACCATCGCCGGCTTCGCGCAGCACGACCACACAATCTGTCACACTCGAGTGATTTCGCAGAGCCTGTTCGATTTCTTCGAGTTCGACGCGAAAGCCGCGGATCTTGACCTGATTGTCGATGCGACCCAGAAAGTCAATGTTCCCGTCCGGCCGGTAGCGAACGAGATCGCCGGTTTTGTAAAGCCTCGCGTGCGGATTGCTGCTAAACGGATCCGCAATAAATTTTTCGGCCGTCAGCTCGGGACGATTCACATAACCGCGGGCGACTCCGGGCCCCCCGATGTGTAATTCTCCCGGAGCTCCGATGGGTACTGGCCGGAGCGATTTGTCCAGCAGGTAAATAGCAGTATTCGCGAGCGGCCGGCCGATCGACACTGTGTTTGGCGAGGTGATTTCAAACTGCGACCGCAAGTCACACATCGTGGCGACGACAGTAGTCTCGGTTGGGCCATACGTGTTCAGCAGGCGCACATTTTCGTCTACCCGCCGGTGCCAGGCAACGACCCGGTCAAACGCTGCTTTTTCGCCGCCAATGATCACCAGGCGCAGCCCGGCGGGAAGTTTGAGATCTTCCGCGGGCAATGTGTCTGTCAGATCGTGCCAGTACGCAGTCGGCAGATCCAGAATTGTTACCTGCCATTGGTCGCAGTAACGCAGAAAATCGCGCGCGGAACTGATCATTTCATCGGTTCGCAGCACGACCGTTGCGCCCTGCGTCAGGGCTGGATAGATCTCTTCCACGCTGATATCGAAACAGAGAGAAGCGAACTGCAAGACGCGATCAGCGGGACCGATCGCATAAGCCGACGCCGCAGTGACTGTGAAACTCACTAGCGAACGGTGTTCGATCATCACCCCTTTGGGATTTCCGGTGGAGCCCGACGTGTAAATAACATAAGCCAGATTCGCCGGCGCTACCGTAACAACCGGGTTCTCCCGGCTTTCCTGCGCGATGCTGGGCCAGTCTTTATCGAGGCACAATAGCCGGGCGCGGCCGGCTGGAAACTCAATGGTCAAGCGCTCTTGTGTTAGTACGAGTGACAGTCCCGCATCCTCGATCATGAAAGCAAGACGATCGGCAGGATACGTAGGATCAAGCGGCACGTAAGCACCCCCGGCCTTTAGAATGCCGAGCAGGCCGACCAGCATCTCAAGCGATCGCCGGACACAAATTCCGACCAAAGTATCCGGGCCGACGCCCTGGTTTCTGAGAAAGTTTGCCAGTTGGTTGGCGCGCTGGTTGAGTTCCCGATAGGTGAACTGCTGGTCCTGAAACACTGCGGCGACCGCATCGGGCGTCCTTTCCACCTGCGCTTCGAAGAGTTGATGGATGCAAGCATCGCGCGGAAACTCGGCCCTGTTGTCGTTCCATTCAATCAGCACTCGTCTCTTTTCGGCTTCAGTCAAAAGCGAGATGTCGGAAATGCTCTGCGCGGGATCGTCAACAATGCCTTCCAGCATGAGCAGGAAGCGTTCGGCGATCCGTTCGACGGTAGCCGCGTCGAAAAGGTCGGTCTTGTATTCGAAGACGCAACGAAGGCCATCGGGCATTTCGCGAGCTTCGAGCGTCAGGTCCAGCGGTGAAGTCTCGTTGTACGGCCTCTCTCTGCTGACTGAAAGACCGCTGAGATTCAAGTCAAGGGCCGGTGCATTCTGGAAAATAAACATCGCCTGGAACAGTGGCGGGTAACTCAGGCTTCGTTCCGGCTGCAACTCTTCGACGAGCTTTTCGAATGGTGTCTCCTGATGGGCATAAGCGCCGAGCGCAACATCGCGCACGCGTTGAAACAGCTCGCTGAATGTCGGGTCACCGGCCAGAGAGGTGCGCAGCACGAGCGTATTGATAAAGGAGCCAATCAGGTTTTCGGTTTCTATCCGGTTGCGCCCCGCGATCGGAGACCCAACCACGATGTCCTCCTGACCGCTATGGCGCGCCAGCAGAATCTTAAATGCCGCCAGCAGCAGCATGAACAACGTACCGCCTTCCTGGCGGCTCAGCTTGACGAGCCGGTCGCGCAACGTTAGCGGCAACATCAAGGTGTAGCGTGCGCCGCGAAAGGTTGGCGCCGCGGGTCGCGGGCGATCGGTCGGCAGTTCCAGCAACGCAGGGGCGCCGGCAAGTTGGCGCTTCCAGTACTCCAGTTGCTTTTCGAGAGCACCATTTTGCAACCAGGCGCGCTGCCAGAGAGCAAAGTCCGCATACTGAACCGGCAGCTCCGGGAGTTCCGCCGGCCGGCCCTCCACAAAACTGTCGTACAACTCTTTCAACTCGCGCGACAGGATACCAAGGGACCAATCGTCCGCGATGATGTGATGCATTGATAGCAGGAGGACGTTCTCCTCCGGGCCCAGGCGAAAAAGTGTGGCACGGATCAGTGGTCCATGAACCAGATCAAACGGGCGTCGCGCTTCATCCTTCAGTAGCTGGCCGAATTCCCGCTCTCGCGTGGCCGGCGATAGATGGAAGAGGTCGATCTCTTTCAGACTGAGCTTCCGATCTTCAACGATAAACTGAACGGGTTGGCCGTCAACAGTTGAAAAGATCGTACGCATTGATTCGTGACGAGCCATCAACCCATCCAGCGCTTGCTGCAACGCGGAAACGTTCAGCCCGCCGCGCAGGCGCACGGCGCAAAACATGTTGTAGAGCGAGGTGTTAGGAGTTAGGCTGTCGAGAAACCAAAAACTCTGCTGGCCGAAAGAGAGTGGGACTGCACCATTGCGCGCCGACCGGGTAATGGGCTTGGTCGTTGAGATTGTGGTGTCCTCGCCGGCGTCCTCAATGCGCTCGGCCATGCCCGCGACGGTCGGCGCCTCGAACAACGCTCGCAGCGGCAGCTGCGCTGCAAATGTTTGCAGCGCGCGCGAGACGACCTGGGTGGCCAGCAGCGAATGCCCACCCAGTTCAAAGAAATTATCGTTGACACCAACGCTCGGGACCTTCAACACTTCTGCCCAGATGCCGCAGAGTAACTCTTCAACCAGCGTCCGCGGCGCCACGTAACTCCCTTGCAGTTGGGCGTGACAATCCGGCGCCGGCAAGGCCCGGCGATTCACCTTTCCGTTTGGGGTCAGCGGGAAATCTGCCAGCTCCACGATCGCCGACGGACTCATGTAGTCAGGCAGCTTCGCTTGCAGGAATCCCCGCAATTCCTGGTAGTCAATCTTCGCTTCGTTAGCCGGAACCACGTACGCCACCAGGAGCCGATCACCGGCCACATCTTCGCGCGCCACCACGACGCTCTCGTGCACGCTCGCATGCTGGCGCAAGACTGATTCAATCTCACCCAACTCGATGCGAAAGCCCCGAATCTTCACCTGGTCGTCGACGCGGCCCAGGCACTCGATCTTGCCGTCGGGCAGATACCGCGCCAGGTCCCCGGTCTTGTAGATGCGCGACCCGGCCTCGCTGCTGAAGGGATTTTGAATGAACTTCTCACTCATCAGCTCCGGTCTATTCAAGTAACCAAAGGCCAGCCCATCGCCACCGATGTGCAACTCTCCGGCTACTCCCAAAGGCACCGGATTCAGGTGCTGGTCCAGCAGATATACTTGCGTGTTGGCCAGCGGACGCCCGATCGATATCGGCCCCTCTCCGGTTTCGACTTTGCACACCGTAGACCAGATCGTCGTCTCTGTCGGCCCATACATATTCCACAGCGAGCCGCTTCGTTGAGCCAGCGCCCCCGCGAGTTCAGCGGAAAGCGCTTCACCGCCGCAGAGCACTTTCAGCCCTCGGCCGCCCTGCCAGCCCGCGTCGATCAGCATCTTCCAGGTGGCCGGCGTCGCCTGCATTACCGTCGCGCCGCTTTCCTCGATTCTCTCTTTTAATTGGATTCCATCGGCCGCCACCTCGCGGCTGACAATTACCACTCGCCCACCCACAATCAGCGGCAGATAAAGCTCAAGCCCAGCTATGTCAAACGATAGGGTAGTCACGGCGAGCAGCACATCCTCAGCTCCCAGTCCCGGTTCGGCTCGCATCGAACAGAGAAAATTTGTCAGTGCCCGTTGCCCGATCTGCACTCCCTTCGGTTTGCCCGTCGACCCTGAGGTGTAGAGGACATAAGCCAGATCCTCGCTGCTCGCCCCGCCCGCAGGATTCTCAGCGCTCTCACCCGCGATCATCTCCCAGTCGGAATCCACACAGACTACCTTTGCCTGCTGCACTGGCAACTCGCTAACCAGTTTCTCCTCCGTCAACAGCACCGGAATCCTGGCATCTTCGATCATGAAGCTCAGACGTTCTTTCGGAAAGCCCGGATCCAGTGGCACGTATGCTCCCCCGGCCTTCAGAATCCCCAATAGGCCCACCAGCATCTCAAGCGAGCGCTCCACCGAAAGCCCTACCAGCACTCCTCGTCCAACTCCATGCTTCCTCAGGTAGTGTGCGACCTGGTTGGCCCGCCTGTTCAGCTCCCCATAGCTTATCTGCTCGCCTTCAAACTCAGCGGCGATGGCTAACGGCGCCTTTTCCACTTGCGCTTCGAACAACCCGTGCACACACGCTGCGCGGGAATAATCCGTTTGTGTCTTATTCCATTCAACCAGCACTTGCTCACGCTCGGCTTCCGTGAGCAACTCAAGCTCTCCCACTCGTTGCCCGGGATCGTTCACGATTCCTTCAAGCAAAGTCTGAAAGTGTCTGAGCAGACCATTGATGGTCGCAGCCGCAAACAAATCCGTCTTGTATTCAAAGGATGCCCGAAGTCCTTCTCCTTCTTCGACGACCTCAAGCGTCAAATCGAATTTCGCGGTCGTGCTGGGCACCTCGAGTGGGGTTATGCTCAACCGGTTCCCGCCAAATTCGGCCATCGGCGTGTTCTGGAGAGTGAACATCACCTGGAAAAGGGGAGAGCGGTCGAGGCCGCGCTCGGGCTGCAACTTTTCAACCAGTTTTTCAAATGGAACATCCTGATGCGTGTAGGCTCCCAGCGCCACTTCACGAGTCCGGCGCAGCACTTCGCTGAAACTTGGGTTACCGGACAAATCGGATCGCAGGACGAGTGGGTTTACGAAGAAACCGATCAGCGCCTCGGTTTGAACCATGCTGCGTCCCGCCGTCGCTGAACCGACGACGATATCTTCCTGCCCGCTGTAACGAAATAACAACGTTTGAAACGCGGCCAGCAACGTCATGAATAAAGTAGCGCCTTCTTGCTGGCCGTACGCTTTGATTGCGTCGCTCAATTCTTTTGACAGCACTACGGACTGTTGCGCTCCGCGGGAACTTTGCACGGCCGGGCGCGGATAGTCCGTTGGCAGATCCAGTGCGGCCGGAACGTCTTTGAGTTGCTGTTTCCAGTAAGTCAGTTGTTGTTCCAGCGCCTCGTCCTTGAGCCAGTTCCGTTGCCAGAGAGCGAAGTCAGCGTATTGAATTTGCAACGGCGGCAAGTCCGCAGTCTGGTCCTCGCTCAAGGCATCATAAAGCGCTGCGAGTTCGCTAAGGAGGATCCCAATGGACCACCCGTCGCTGATGATATGGTGGATTGTCAGGAGCAGACGATATTCATTGTCCTTGAGTCTCAACAACTTGACTCTTAAGAGGCGATCATTGGCCAAATCGAAAGGCTTTTGCCCTTCGGTCATAGTCAGCCGCTCAACTTCAGCATCGCACTCGGCCACCGCACGTTCTCTGAGGTCCAGCAACTCGAGCGGCAATCTTAGCGACGGATGGATGACTTGCACCGGGTGCCCATCCTTCCCGACAAAGCTGGTGCGAAGGATCTCATGACGAGCGACGATCATCTCAAGAGCTTGTTGCAATCTATTGGGGTCGAGCATGCCCTGGATCTGGAATGCCCGGTGAATGTTGTATGACGAACCGCCCGGCTCTATCTGATCCAGAAACCAGAGTCGCTGTTGCGCAAAAGACACAGGTGCTTCGTTCCCGTGTTCGAGTGCGCATAGTGTCGGAACCTGCAGGTTGGGGCTGGTGGTTTCTGCTCTCTCGATCTGTCCCTCGATCTGAGCTGTCAGGCTCGCTACCGTGGGAAACTCGAAGAGCAGGCGCAGCGAGATCTCGATCTTGAACTCAACCCGTACGCGCGCCACGACCTGGACCGCCAGCAAAGAGTGTCCGCCCAACTCAAAGAAGTTGTCGTTAACACCAACGTGCTCAACCTGCAAGACCTCGGCCCAGATAGCGGCCACCTGCACCTCAGCCTGAGTGCGAGGCGAAACATAATCGCTCGACAGTTGCGGCCGGGCTAACTCGGGATCAGGCAGGGAAAGCCGATTGACTTTTCCGTTTGCCGATAGAGGCAGCGCATCCATTTGCACGAACACCGACGGAATTTCGTGTGTGGGTAAACGAGCACTGAGAAAACTTCGCAATTCGGCGGTGTGAAGCGACGGATCATTAGTCACAAAGTAAGCGATCAATCTCGAGCCGGCGCGTTCAGCCGCGCGCGCTACGACCACACATTCGGTGATTGACGAATGTCTTGCCAGAGCAGTTTCGACTTCGCCCAGTTCGACACGAAAGCCGCGCAGTTTCACCTGTTGATCTCGCCGCCCGACAAATTCAATCTGACCGTCAGCGCGATATCGCGCCCAGTCACCGGTGCGATATAGCCGGGCGCCATTCCGTCCGTCGAATGGATGAGCAATGAATTTTTCGGCAGTCAGTTCCGGGCGGCTCAGATAGCCACGACCCACTCCGGCTCCGCCGATGAAGAGTTCGCCGGGAACGTCAACGGCGCACGGCTGTTTGTCGGCGTCAAGAATATAAATCTCGCTGTTGGCAATTGGCCGGCCAATTGGCAGAACGCTTAGCTCGGCATCAAGGTCCGGAACGCGATAGAGGGAAACGATGCCGGCTGTTTCGGTCTGTCCAAACATGTGAACGTGACGAGCCGGGTGCCCGAACCGCGACATCCAGATGTGCGGTATGTCTGACAACAATGGCTCGCTGGCGGAAAGCATTAAGCGCAGACGGTTGTCGAGCAGATTCCTTCGCGATGCTTCCTCCAGCCCGTCCAGAGTGGTCGTACAACTTCGCCAGAACGATGGCACTGCGTCCATCACCGTGACTCCCCGGTGTTTGATCATCTCAAACAGAGCCAGCGGATCTTTGCGTTGATCGGAAGTTGCAATTACGACCGCGGCGCCTTGCGACAGCGGCAGCATCAACTGCCGGCGAGACGACGAGAAGGCTATCGAGGCCGTGTGCAGATACACATCGTCGCCGGTAATCCGGAGTTCGTGATTGAGGGCGCGCAGATAGTTCGCCAGATTGCCGTGCTCGATCATCACGCCCTTGGGTTCGCCGGTTGAACCGGAGGTGTAAATCACATACGCAAGATCATCCGGGCGCAGAGTCTCCGGAAGGTTCGTATCCGCGTTTTCGGCAATCGCGGGCCAATCCCTATCAAGCAGCAGCACGCGAGTGTAGCTTTGCGGCAACTGATCGGTGAGAGTTGATTTCGCGAGGACCAGCGATGGCCGCGCGTCATTGAGCATGAAAGCCAGGCGCTCTTGCGGGTAATCCGGATCCAGCGGCAGGTAAGCGCCGCCGGATTTCAGAATCCCAAGAATTCCGACGACCATCTCCAAAGAACGATCGATGCAAATTCCCACCAGCGATTCGCGGCCGACGCCAAGCCCGCGCAGGTGACGCGCAAGTTGGTTGGCTCGCGCATTCAGTTCTGCAAAGGTGAGTTGCTCGCTGTCGCAGATAACCGCGATTCCGTCCGCTGCTTGCGCCGCTTGCTCCTCAAACAAGCGCGGCAAGGCCTGCTCGGTAAAACTGCTTATCCGCGGGCCCAGAAACCGGGCCGACCGCTCCCGATTCGGCAGCTCAGCTAAGGCTGCGGATGCGAGATCTGATTTCTCGACGAGTGCTTGGGACATGTTTTGATTGTGTCAGATCGCCGACACTGCGATTTCTATCTTTGGGCTATTTCAGAAGTCTCTTTGCTGATCTCGATGATGTCACCGACGTTGTGCTTTAGGTTGGTCTGGACAGAGAGGTAGATATTTCCGCCGTCGTCGACGGTGACGCCCTGAATGTTCTTGAGCTGTCCGCCAAAGGCCGCGATCGTCTTTAACTCGTCGCTCGGATTGTAAACGTACAGCTTGCCGTCCTTACTGTCGGTTATGTAAAGCGATCCCTTTGAGAAGAAAATGGTTTCGGGCGAAAAGGATTCGCGGCGTTCAATGAGCCGATGGAGCTTATGATTCCCATCCAGCATATAGAGAATGTCGTCTTTGTTGTCGGCGATGTAAAGATTCCCCTTGTCGTCAAAGACCATGCTCTCCGGCTTGGTGATTCCGTATTCTCTTCCCAGGAATTCTGAGACCTTGCCGTCGCGGGTCACGCGAAAGACTTCATGTTGCTCTCCGTCGCCGACGAGAATCGAACCGTCGGCAGCCAGGGCAATGCCTTCGGTTGAGATTAGCCCGGTGTCCTTTCCGGCCACCAGACGCGGGGCGCCTTGCGCGTCGACTTCCCACAGACCGCCGGCATCATCGTCAGTAAAGAAGATATTGTTGTTCGAGTCGATGACCAGATCTTCCGGCGACTGACAACCAAAATGCCTATCGACTAGTGTCTTGAGCCCGTCGGTCTTGCTCCACACCTCGAGTGCATTGCTGCCCTCGTCAGCGAGATAAAGCTTGCCGTTGCGCCACAACAGCCCGTCGGGTGATCCAATACCGGCTTTGTTCGTCGCAAAGATCGTAGCCTTGTACGATCTGTCGGTCATGATCACGAGGCCCTCTTTCTGTAGACTGCATGAAGTCAGAAAAACCAGGCCACACAAAATGAATGCAATGCTGAATCTTTTCATAAACGTATCGTTTCGTATACAAGTAAGCCCTCCCTCACGGTCGGGCTACTGCCCCAAAATACCCCTCGATTAAGCCATGCCCAGAAGCACGTGCCTCCTCATCGCCGCCAGCAGTCCGAGGAAAGCTCTGATGTGAGTCATGGTGCTGGAAACCTCGAACGCCACCAGGAACACGAGGGCGCTCGATAGCGCGCTGTATCGCAGTGTTAGCCCAGTGAGCCGGTCGAGCCAGCCGCTGAATCCTCTTCGTAAGACATACTGAATGACCGCCAACTCTCCGACGGCAACCGCGGCGCCGGCGGCAATATCCAACGGCGTATGCTGGCCACCGATCATTTTTCCGGCGAGGATCACAAAGAGAGTCCAACAGAGCGCCAGCCATCCCAGGCGGCGCGACGCCAGGAAAATGCCAAGCGAAATCGCAATGAAGAAACCGGCGTGATCGCTCGGGAATGAACCGAGGTCATTGGTTTCCACATCGCCACTCAGCAACGCTCGATAATCCTTCTGACTGGTTTCGTCCAAAGGAATGCGCACCGGAATGCGCTTCATCTCGACCAGTTGATCGCCCTCAAGCCGGTAAATCTTTTGCGACTGAATTTCCGGCCGGGGCAGAAAGATCGTATGCGAAAGCACCTTGGTCGTCGTGATGACAAAGACGGCGGCGATCAGCGTGGCAATCAAAATTTTGCGACGGGCATTGGTTCCGTCTTTTGATTTGGCTCCATACCATGCCGCCAGGAAGCAGCAGCCGATCACTCCGGCCTTGGCCAGGTCATTGTCCTGGAAAAAAGCCACGATACTATCGAACAGCCAGGAGCGTCCCGCGAGGCTGTTGATGCGCAGCAATAGATGGTCGTTCCAATCCGTTAAGCGGCCGGCGACCGACATCACAAATGAGAAAAAGATAATTCCAGCGGTCACCTTGGTGGCCTCCTGTCCAGCTAGACTTCCAAATTAAGTAAAATTGCAAAGGCCTTCACATGCCAGAAACCCTCGGGGCCTCGGCCCCACGGGGCGGCCTAACCTGATCGGTGCCATTCAGAATCAGGAACGGAGAAAGGTGGCGCTTTTCAGTCGACCCAAACGGATCTCAACCTCACTGTCACCTTCGTCGGGCATTCCAACACCGTTGAGAACACCTCTATAGAGTCCCTCGACTTCGCTGAGGAACCGATTGGTCGAGAATCGAGTTTCTGCCTCTAACCGGCCCTGCCGGCCAAGTCGCAGCCGCAGGTTTTCGTCAAGCAAGAGTGTCACCATCGCCTTGCCCAGACCGTTGCGATCTCGAGGCTGGACCAGCCAGCCATTCTCGCCGTGCCGAATCATCTCAGGCGTGCCGCCAACCGCGGTAGCCAGAACTGTTGTTCCACTGGCGAGTCCTTCGAGGACAGTGAGCGCGAAGGGCTCTTCGTGCGAATTAACCACCAGTACATCAACGCCCTGCATGAGCTGCGGAATATCATCGCGCTGTCCAAGAAAATAGACTCGGCCGCGCATGCCAAGTGATTCAACGGCCTGCTCAAGTTGCGTCACGTATTCGCCGTCGCGATTAAAGAGAGACGTGCCGACGACTAACAGGACCGCGTCCTTAACTTCGCCACTCACGCCCGCGAACGCTTCGATTAGTTCCAGTTGGCCCTTGCGCGGTGTTAATTGCCCCACGACGCCAATGACCGGTTGCGCCTGGCTAAGGCCCAACGCGCGACGCATCTCTTCCCTGCCCTCCGCATCGGCCCGAAAGCGTTTGAGATCGACGGCGTTGTGAATCACTCCAACGGGCACGCGCCGACCCAGTGGGCGTAAGATCGCTCCGCGGAAACGATCGCTGACTGCCTTTGAAACTCCCAGGATCCGATTGCGACGGGTGACGACCGTGAAGAGCCGGATTGCCGTGCTCAGCGGATGCCGGGGCAGGATGTCGTGTGCGTGCCAAATGACCGGCATCCCCAAACCCATAGTCGCTGCAGACATCACCATGCCGGCGCGAATACTGTTGGCATGAATGAGGTCAGGCGCCTCATCAATAACCAATCTGCGGGCGCAACGCATGACCCGGGTAAAGGAAATCAGGTAGCCAATTATTCGATCTAGTCGCCAGGTAAAGCGCGCGTCGAGCGCTGGCAGGCTGCGAGTTCTGACCCGCAGCCCCTGCACCATTTTCATCATCCGGCTGTTTTGCGGACAGGCGACGACCGGCTCAAAGTGTTCGTGATCCAGCCGGCCGAGAATCATCGCCATTACGCGCTCGGCCCCGCTCACGGTTCCCGTGTGGTTGTAGAATAGTATCTTCAACTCATTCTCCAGCTTGTCGCTAAGCATCGACCGTTCCATCCGGCACTTTCGTAAACCCAAAACCCAACAAAGATCTCCAATTCGGAACCAGGAGATCGCGCCAACGCGGGCGCAAACAACTCCATAGATGCAGCCGGCGTTTCTTAACAAAAGCGAACAGCGCTACGCACAGCATGACGGTATAGCCGATCAGCGAGGCAATCGCGGCGCCCGTAATGCCTAATCGGGGCAGCAGAATGAACAGCGCCACCATCGTCACCGCGGCGGCTGAGAATCTCGCCAGCGTACTCAATCCGGGATAACCGAAACCCCGCAGACCGCTAATTACGATTGAACCAAGGCTCCAAACAGTCGCGGCCAGTAGCAGCCAACGCAGCGCTCCGGTCGCGGGCACAAACCTCTCGCCGAAAAGAATTCTCAGAATCAGCGGAGCGCCCAACCAAAGCGGTGCCAGCAGCACCGCGTGCATGTAAATCGTCACGCGCAGGCTGCGCGCCCACAACAGCTCGGCCCTATTTTCCGTTTTCGAGGCTGCCACTTCCGGCATTAAGGCGTCGGCAATCGCGTCAGCCGCGACGGTCGTCATTTCGGAAAGACGCACAGCAACAACATACAGACCGATCGCCACGTTCGAGGCCATCCCGGCAAGCACCAACTGATCAAGCCGGAGGGTGGTGAAATCGGCGACGCCGCCAGGATAATCACGTAGGGCGTAACTCAGGGAAACTTTGAACTCGGCCCAACTAGGCTGCCAGCTCGGCCGCAGTTGCCGCCAGACGGCTATCAGCGCCAGCAGCATCGACGCCGCCTGCGCTGTGATCATCGTAATCATTGCGGTCGCGACGGTGAGATGACCGACGGACCACAAACCAGCGAACCCAAGTGCTTGCACGCCAAAGAAAATCATTCTGGCGGCGCCCGCCCAACCGAAACGGCGCGTGCCTTCCAACAATCCGCGCATGAGATCCAGGAACAGAGCAGCGGGAATGTTCACTTGATAGATGCGCAAAAGCATCATGACCTGCGGACTACGCTGGCCGACGAGGTGCGGGACGATCAAGTCAGCCAATACAACGCTGACCAGGCCAACCGCGACTGTGTAGATCACCGCATTCGAGAACAGATGCGAAACCTTTTGGGGCTCGCGGGCCATCCAGTAACGATACGCCGCCGGCAGACCGAGGCCGGCCAGCATTGCCATAACCGGTGGCCACAGCACAATGACCAACAAGTCGCCGCGACCAGCGGGTCCCAGTGCTCTGGCTCCGATCAGACTCGAGATGACGTTGGCGAGCAGAATCGTAACGTCCGCGATTACTATCAGTCTGGCATTGCGAACAATCATCGTGAATGGTTTTTCTGGTCTGCGAAGAAAATGCTGACGCAGAGTCGCTCTGGCCAAGCCAATTCTCCAAGGTATGGAAACGCCGAATCGACCATTATTTTCAACAATTGACTCCGGTTTGAGTTGCCGAATCGACCCCGCCCGCGGCGATTCTCACCCGCCAATGGATTTCTCGGTCACGGATTCTTGCAAGGGCACGGTTCTAAAGGGGAAATGCCTTGATATTGAGTGTTTATGTTTACAGGAGACGAGATTCACTCTATCCGCGTCCGTCGAACCATTCTGGAAGCGCATGCGCACAACCCTTATGCCTGATCAAGCCACATCTATCGATCATTCTTTGCCGTCCATCCCGGGGCCGGAGCATGCCGCTCACCAGATTAGCTGCAGCGAAACCAGCCAATGTACTGCCAGACTGAACAGCTTTGCTCACGAACTGGTCGCGAACCGGGCGGCCGAGACTCCGGACGCACCCGCACTGATCGCCGGCGCCGAAATCATTTCCTATCGGGAACTGGATGCGCGCGCAAATCAAATCGCGAACTACCTGAAGAGACTCGGTGTCACGCCGAATGCTCCGGGCAATATCGTTGGGCTTTGCCTCGATCGTTCTGTGGATGCGGTAGTGTTTGCCCTGGGCATTCTTAAAGCGGGGGCAGCTTATCTGCCACTTGATCCGGCTTATCCGGCAGAACGACTTCGCTTTATGTTGAATGACGCACGGCCCCGCGTATTGATCACTCAGCAGGAGATTGCGGAGAAACTTCCACTTGGCCCCTGGAGCACAATCGCGATCGATCGGGGTGGCGCGGAGATTTTTCTTCAACCCGCTGACTTAGCCGGCCCGGTGATAACTGGCGAGCACCTCGCTTACGTGATCTACACGTCGGGTTCAACCGGCCAGCCCAAAGGCGTCGAGATTACGCACCAGAATTTGCTCAACCTGATCGAGTGGCATCAGGATGCATTCCATATCAACGCCGATGACCGGGCAAGTCTGCTCGCCGGAGTTGGATTTGACGCGGCCATCTGGGAAACCTGGCCATATCTTGCCGCCGGATCGGCGCTGCACTTACCGGAAGAACGGACTCGCCTCTCGCCGGAACTGCTGCGCGATTGGCTGGTAGCTGAAGAGATTACCGTAAGCTTTCTGCCGACTGCGCTGGCTGAGCGGGTGGTCACTCTCGAGTGGCCAATGAACACAGCGCTGCGCTATTTGCTGACTGGCGCCGAAACTCTCCGCCGCTTTCCTTCGAGTAATCTTCCCTTCCTGCTCGTCAACAATTACGGTCCGACTGAATGCACCGTAGTTGCAACTTCGGGAATCGTTTTGCCCGAACGCGGCGCGAACAAATTGCCGACGATAGGCCAGCCCATCGCAAACACACGGGTCTACATCCTGGACGAGAGTCTTGCTGAACTGCCTGTGGGCGCAGCGGGTGAACTGTTTGTGGGAGGAGCCGGAGTCGCTCGCGGATATCTGAACCACCCCGAGCTGACCTCAGAAAAGTTCATTCCAAGTCCTTTCAGTAGCGAGCCCGGTTCCCGTCTATACCGGACGGGAGATCTCGCGCGCTATCTCGATAACGGAGAAATTGAATACCTGGGACGGATCGACGATCAGATCAAAATCCTCGGACACCGGATTGAGCCGAACGAAATTTCCGCAGTGCTCGATCGCCACCCTGCCATAGAATCCAGCGTGACAGCGGCGCGCGCGGACGACAGTTGCGAGAAGCGTCTGGTCGCTTACGTTGTGCTTCACGCCGGCGAGCAAACCGCGACAGTAGCCTTGCAGGAATTCCTTGGCGAGCAGTTCCCCAGATACATGGTGCCGTCGGTATTTGTGCAATTACCGTCGCTGCCGCTGACTCAAAACGGCAAGCTCGATCGGTCGGCATTGCCGGCGCCTGATCTCGAAAATACTCTGCGAAATGATGCATTTGTCGCGCCGCGCACACCGATCGAAGATCGCCTCTCGGCGATGATTTCCAAGCTTCTTGGGCTGGAGCAGGTCAGCGTTGATGACAACTTCTTTCTGCTCGGCGGACACTCTCTGTTGGGCACTCAACTGATCGCGCAGATTCGCGGCGCCTTCGGAGTGGAGCTGGCCCTGCGAACGCTATTCGACTCGCCGACAATCGAGCAACTGGCGTTTGAGATCGAGCGACTGGCAATGGCCAGGATTGAAGCGATGACCGAAGACGAGGCCCAAAGTTTGTTGGCGTGAACCCGAAAGAGAAATGTCTGTCTCCCATTTCTGATTTGTCATTTTTCATTGCCCAGCCTTTCGGGCCGGCAATGATGTCTCCGCATGAAGACTCAACGCCAAATGAAAAATGACAAATGAGAATTGGAAAATAGTCTCCAGTCACACAATATGACGACTAACAAACCGGCAAAGCCATCCCCAACTCTTAGTCTCTATCAACTGCTGGATCCAGAGGTTCTCGCTAATCCCTATCCGTTGTATGAGCGGCTGCGCACAGAATCTCCGGTTTACTGGGATCCGTATCTGCACGCCTGGGTGGTCACGCGTTACGCCGATGTGATCACGGTGCTGCACGACTTCTCGGCCGATCGCACGCCGACACCGGAACAATTTGCGGCCATGGGTTTGTCAGAGTTGGGCCCCATCGCCCAGGTCATGATGCGGCAGATGTTATTCATGGATGCGCCGGCGCACACGCGCCTGCGCTGCCTCGCGTCGATGACTTTCACGCCGGCCAGAGTCGAGGCCCTGCGTTCCCATATCCGCGACATCGTCGACGATTTGATCGGGCCGTCGCTGCGCGCGGGACGGATGGATGTGATTAACGATCTGGCTGCTCCGCTGCCGGCAATCGTGACTGCCGAAATGCTCGGCGTGCCAACATCTGATTGCGACGAATTGAAAGCCTGGTCGGCTGACTTTGCCGAAGTGCTCGGTAACTTTCAGCACAACCCGGATCGAACACAGCGCACTCTGCGCTGCGTGGAAGAGATGTCCGCGTACTTTCGCGACGCCATCCAGCGCCTGAAGACTGAGCCGCGCGAGGGCCTGATTCATTCGTTCATGACCGCAGAGATCGACGGCGACCGCTTAACTGAAGAAGAGATCATCGCCAACTGCATCGTCACGATGGTCGGCGGCCAGGAGACCACGACGAACCTGATTGGCAACGGCGTGTTGAGCCTGCTGCGCAATCCGGATCAGCTTCAGCGTCTGCGAGATGATCTGACCCTGATTCCCTCGGCCGTAGAAGAATTGCTGCGTTACGAAAGCCCGAGTCAACATACTGCGCGAATCGCCCCGCGAGATACTGAAATCGGCGGCAAACAGATTCGCAAAGGCCAGGCCGTGATTGCCGTCATGGGCGCCGGCAATCGTGATCCGGAAAGATTTCCTGATCCCGATCGGCTCGACGTGGGCCGCACCGACAACCGGCATCTCGCCTTTGGCTGGGCCAGTCATTTCTGTTTTGGCGCGGCGCTGGCGCGGATTGAAGGTCAGCTTGTCATTGAAGCCATCGTGAGCCGCACTTCCAATCTGGCAGTCGATCCCGGCCCATTGGTCTGGCGAGAGAATTTAGGTTTGAGAGGATTGATCGCTTTGCCGGTAACCTTCAGTCGAGCGACGACGGCCGTTCAGCCGCGAATTGAGAATACGGGAAACGCTTGTCCATTTCATCGCGCAGCGTAAGTGGCACGGGCGTCCCGCCCCTGAATCCATGCTACAACCACCAGCCACAGACTTAACTCCCCCCGACATGTCTGACGCCAAGCGCGCGCTGCTCCAAAAATATTTGAGTGGGGCCGTCGGGTTTGCCCCTCCGGAGTCACGAGTCATTGCGAGACGCGCCGCAAATGAACCGGCGCTGCCATCGCTGGGACAGGAACAGCTTTGGATCCACAGCCAACTCGTAACCGACTTGACCATCTACAACGAGCCGGTGACCGTGCGCCGGACCGGTCCACTTGATGTGCCGGCCCTGAAGCAGAGCCTCAACGAGATAATTCGCCGCCACGAAGCCTGGCGCACGAACTTTGCCGTGCAGAACGGTCAGTTGGTTCAGGTCATTAACCCTCCTTTTGATCTGGAACTGCCATTCGTGGATCTGCGACGGATGGATGAATCAGAACGTGAAGCGGAAGCGCTGCGCCTGGCCACGCTGGATGCTCGCAGACCTTTCAATCTGAATCAGGGCCCACTGCTGCGAGCCATGCTGGCGCGGTTAGCCGACAACGAGCACTGCCTCTACCTGACGTTGCACCAGATAATTTTCGACGGCGTTTCGCTGTACAGCGTGTTCCTGCCGGAGCTGACAACTCTGTACGAAGCTTTTCAGAACAGCCGGCCATCTCCGCTCACGGAACTGTCCATCCAGTATGCCGACTTCGCTCACTGGCAGCGGTCGCAGCCCGAGGCACCCTCAGACGAGTTGGCTTACTGGAGAGAGCAGCTTGCCGGAGCACCCGCGGCTTTAGACTTACCAACCGATCGACCGCGGTCGGCGAATCAAACATTTCAAGGGAAGCAGTTATCTTTCAGCTTACCGCCGCCGCTGAGCGACGCGCTGAAAGCTCTTAGCCGCAGCGAAGGAACCACCCTATTCATGACGCTGCTGGCGGCATTTCAGGCGGTGCTGCATCGTTATACCGATCAGGATGACCTGGTGTTGGGCACTGTCACGACGAGCCGCAAACGATCTGAGTTCAATGAGTTGCTCGGGTTCTTTCTCAATACCCTGGTGTTGCGGACGGACCTTGCGGGCGACCCAACCTTCCGCGAGTTGCTCGGGCGAACACGGAAAATGACCGTGGACGCCCTGGCCCACGGGGACGTTCCAATTCATCGTTTGGTGAAGGATATGGAGTTGGAGCGAGACCCCGCCCGCAATCCGCTCTTCCAGGTGATGTTCGTCCTCGAGCCTCCCTTGCCCGCGCCGCCAACCGGATGGGAACTGAGCCAGGTCGACGTCGATGCCGGCATAGCGCGCGTCGACTTGTATCTCGAACTGGACGATCGACCGGAAGGTCTCGTGGGCCGCTTTAGATACAACCACGATCTATTCGACACGGCTTCGATCACCCGCATGCTTGAGCATCTCACGAACTTGCTGGAAGGCATCGTGGCCAATCTGGGGCGCGCCATCTCTGATTATCCGTTGAGTACCGACAACGAAGACAGCCTGATCGCCAGTAGCAGCGTGCAACCCGTGAATCCCTTTACCATCTTCGCGAAACATGAGATCGAGCAGTCGATCGCCGAACGCTTTTCGCAGCAAGTGAGAAAGTACCCGCAGCGCGTCGCCGTCAAGACGCGGAACCACGAGTGGACCTACGAAGAGCTGGATGCAAGGGCTAATGAGATTGCCCAATCAATTCTCAATTCGCGCGGTGATCGCCAGGAGCAAATTGCTCTGCTCTTCGATCACGACGCACCTATGATCGCGGCTCTGCTTGGCGCACTTAAAACCGGAAAGACCTACGTCCCTCTTGACCCAAATCATCCCCGCGAGCGTCTGGTTCAGATCATCGAAGACTCGCAAGCGACTACACTTCTGACGAACAGCACAAATCTTGCTTTAGCCAAAGCAATTTGGGGTGCCGTCGTAGAGGGCAGCTCTGGCGGCGCACTCCAAAATGGTTTGATCAATATTGACGATCGGATTTCTCATGACAGGCTCGTAGACCTGCCGCAGATCGAACCCGACCGGCTCGCTTACATTCTCTACACGTCCGGCTCTACCGGTCAGCCGAAGGGCGTGATGCAGAACCATCGCAACGTGCTGCATTACATTCGGCTCTATACCAACAACCTGCACCTCAACGTCGACGACCGGCTGACGCTGCTCTCTTCATATTGCTTTGATGCGTCGGTGATGGACATCTATGGCGCGCTGCTCAACGGAGCAACTCTGTATCCCATCGATATCAAGCAGGAGGGACTCGCCGGCATATCGCAGCAGCTAATTGACGAAAAGATTACTGTCTATCACTCAACACCCACCATCTATCGCTATTTCGTCAACCAGGTGGCACAGCCACTCATTGAGTTTCCCAATCTGCGCCTGGTCGTATTGGGAGGAGAAAAAGTAACCCGGACGGACGTTGAGCTTTATCAGAAACATTTCTCTGATGATTGCCTCTTCGTCAACGGCCTTGGCCCCACCGAAGCGACCATTGCGCTGCAAAACTTTATTTCTAAGCAAACGAGAATCTCGGGCGACAACGTGGCCGTAGGCTTCCCAGTTGAAGACACGGAAGTGCTATTGCTCAACAAAGCCGGCAAACCATCTGAAGTGGCCGGCGAGATCGCGATCAAGTCGCAGCACGTCGCGTTAGGTTACTGGCGCAACCCTGAAGCTACCGCCAACGCATTCGTCAGCAAACGGGGCAGTACCCCAACCGTGAGGGAGGGCGCTCTCTTACAAAGCGCCAGCCAGGGCTCAACTCGGATCTACAAAACCGGAGACATGGGCCGCCGTCTGCCCGACGGCACAATCCAGTTCGAAGGCCGCAAAGATTTTCAAATAAAGATCAGAGGATTTCGCGTCGAGTTGGGTGAGATCGAATCAGCCATCGCCCAATACCAACCCGTGCGAGAGAACGTCGTAGTTGCCGCCGAAAACGGTAATGGAGACGAGCGCCTCATCGCCTACGTAGTCCCGCACGGGCCCGAGTCAATCAACGGCGACCTGCGCGAGTTCCTGAAACAGAAGCTGCCCGAATACATGGTCCCCAGCTCTTTTGTAGTGCTCGATTCCCTGCCCTTAACCGCCAGCGGCAAATTGAACCGTCGCGCGCTGCCTGCTCCCGAAGGTGGCACGGGCGTCCCGTCCGTGAGCTCAGCTTATGCTGCGCCGCAAACACATCTTGAAAAGCTGCTCACGAATATCTGGGCTGATGTCCTGGAAGTAAAAACGATTGGCATCGAGGACAACTTCTTTGATCTCGGCGGACACTCCTTGTTAGCGGTGCGCCTGTTCGCACAGATCGAGAAAAAGCTCGGCAAGTGTTTGCCGCTGGCGACTCTCTTCCAGGCGCCGACTGTGGCGCAGTTGGCCGCGGTGATCCAAAAGGACTGGACAGCCGAATGGTCTTCATTGGTAGAGATCCAGCCGGCGGGTTCAAAGCCGCCTTTCTTCTGCGTCCACGCGCTCGGCGGCAACGTGCTCGAGTATCGTGAACTGGCGCGGCTTCTCGGTGAAGACCAGCCCTTCTATGGTTTTCAGTCTGCGGGCCTTGACGGCAAGCACACCCCGCACACACGCGTCGAAGACATGGCCGCGCACTACATCAAAGAGATGCGCGAGCTGCAACCCAACGGCCCGTACTTTATCGGCGGGCGCTCGCTGGGCGGCATGGTGGCTTTCGAAATGGCCCAGCGGCTTCGAGCGCAGGGTGCGGAGGTTGGTTTGTTGGCGTTGCTGGATACTTATCCGTCGGGCTATGCGAAGCTGTTGCGCGAGCAGACAACACTGCGCGGCCGCTTCCGCCGTGAAGTAAGTCGGACCAAAGCCCATCTCGCAAATCTCGGCAGTCTTTCTCTAAAAGAGAAGCTCTCGTACGTGTTCGCCAAATCAAAGTTCGCGCCGCGAAAGATCAAGAGCCATGTTTGGCGGCGGGTCATTAACTCTTTCGCCAACCTCGGCCGCCCACTGCCGCGCGCCTTGCAGGACATCAAACAACTAAACTCACTCGCGGTGCGCGCGTACGAGCCGAAGGTTTACGACGGACATGTGACTCTCTTCTGGGCGAGTTCGGATCTCCGAGCCTCAGTTGATTTCGTCGCGGGCTGGCGCGCCCTGGCCGGTGGCGGCATCGAAGTCCACGAAATCCCGGGCACCCACCTGGACATTGTGAAAGAACCGCATGTTACCGAGTTGGCCAGGAAGTTAAGCAGTTGCCTGGGGCAGTAGCCCGACCGTAAGTCTTATACTTTTCTCTTCCAAGCTTTGCCTCAAAAGTCGGATCTAGTCTCGAGGCAGGAGTGTTTTGCTTCGTGTTGGTTAGTGTGACTTCGTGGATCGTCCTTAGTTTTCCGGACAAAAGAAACGATCCACGAAGTCACACGAATTAAAAACGAAACTCGTTACCACCGTAATAGACGACATAAGCTCACTAACACGAATCGCGCCTGACCTTGGCTCAATCCTTTATAGAAGATCAAACCGCCTTCGGCAAATCCACGAGCTGCTGTCGGTTTAGTTTGCATGGGTAATCCACGCGAGTACACTGTTTCGGCAGCAGGCGGCGCTTTCGAAGTAACGCGACTGTTGGGATAAGCACTTGAACGCAACTTCCATGGCTATTTCATCATCATCGTCAATCGTGACGAGGATTCGAGTCTTAACGCTCTGTCTGTTCCTGCTGTTTCCGTTTGCAGTCCGGGCAGCGGGCAAAGCCATCAAGGATTCGTTCGTTTCAGGCGGCAAGACGCGCACGGTCTATCTCGTCCTTCCCGATGGCCTCAAAGCACCGCAACCAGTACCGTTGATTGTGATGTTCCACGGTTCGGGGCACAACGGACTATCACTGGCTGATAAATGGAAGGACATCGCCAATAAGGAGGGCTTCATCGTTGCCGCGCCTGACTCTGCCGATCCCGCAGTCTGGTCGACTACTGCTGACGGACCGGATGTGCTGCGCGATCTTATTGAACAACTGAAATTAAGATACTCGATCAATTCGCGGCAGGTTTACCTGTTTGGTCATTCGGGAGGCGCGGTCTTTGCCCTGCTGATGTCGATGTATGAATCGGAATACTTTGCCGCCGCCGCGGTGCATGCGGGGGCGTGGCGAAAACCCCGCGAATACGTGGCGATGAATGTCGCTAAGCGAAAGATTCCGATCGCCATTTGGGTTGGCACTAACGATCAGTTCTTTCCGCTGCTGGCGGTGCGCGCAACGCGCGAAGCTCTAAAAGGCCAGGGCTTTCCGGTCGAAGTAACCGAAATCCCTGGTCACGATCATTGGTACTACGATATTGCGCCGCAGATTAATAAGAGTGCCTGGGAGTTTCTGAAGAAGTATGAATTACCGGCAGAGCAGCACTACGCGGAGTACGGCGATGCATCGGATGCGGCCCGGCTAAATCGTTTGATTCATGAGACTGACGCGCTGCGAAAGCGCGCTGATGAACTGAGAAGGCAGGCGCAGGACGGTGATGCAGAGATCCAGAAACTCGACCTGACCAGGAACCGCGCGGAAATTTCGGCAATCGTGGCGAAAGAGTTGGAGCTTCTGAAACAGAGTGCCGCCATGTGGCTGGAAGCCGCCGCCAAGGCAGATAGCGCGAAGGAGTTAAGACTCGACGAGCGCCCGCGGCTATATCTGTCGTTGATTGCTCAACACAATCGGAAGAATGCGGAATTGGTAAATGCTCTGCGGGAACAGGTGGAGATTTTGCTCGGCGAGGCTTCGGCCGAAGTGACTCAAGCCAAGTGGAACGAAGCCGGCAAAAAAGTGGTGAAGCTACAGCAAGAGGCCGACGAATTGCTGAAGCAGATGGAAAAGGTGGCGAATTGAAGCGGTTCAAAGGCAGTGAGATCTTTCTTTGCGGCTTTGCGCCTTCGCGTGAAGAATCTTGTCAGCGAAGAAAAGCATTTCCCGCCAAGGGCGCCAAGGCGTAGCGAATGACTCCTGGCTCTGAAACTAAACCCAGTCGCAGTACTTAATGTCCAGACTTGTTCCCTCGCAAGCAACTGCTCCCACATAGTCCTGGCCAGCCTCAAGCTCTGCCAGTGTCCAATGATCGACTTCCGTGGCGCTGCCTTTGATGTCGAGCAACCTTGCGGCCGCGCCCGGTGTGAGCGACACGTCGAATTGCTTCAGCGGGAATGAAAGGCCTTCGCCGCGCGCCTTGATGTAGGCTTCTTTCCGGGTCCAGCAATTGTAAAAGCCCGCGGTCTGTAGGTTCTCCGGTAAACTTCGCAGCGTCGCCAACTCACTTTCGGAAAAGCTCACTTCCGCGATCTCAAACACCGGCAAGTCAGTCTGGACCAGTTCCACGTCGACGCCGATCTCTCGATCGCAGGTGAACGCGATCAGCGCCAGGCGGTCACGCCGCGAAAGATTAAAGCGCAGTCCGTTGCTTGATAGTCCGTTCGCCAGCGCCGGCTTTCCATGGCTGCCCGCAGCGAAGGTCAGTTCCTTTGGCGAGGTGTTCAGGTATTGACTGAGCAGTAGGCGGAGTGCGGCGCGGGACTCGATGAATTGGTTTCGATCTTTGGCGAAGTGAAAGCGCTGTGCTCTGGCTTGCTCTTCCGGAGCAAGGTATCCCCTTAATTCTGGGATACGGTCGGGGTTTTGGTTCAATGGGACTCGCCAGACGTGGATCTCGTCAGCCGTCAAAGTGGGAAGTGATTTTGGGTTAATCAGTGCTTTCATTTCTCAAGAACTCGCTGTGCGGGCTTAAGACATAACTGCGGCTAAAGATGTGACACGCGTCTTTTGCGCGTGATCCCCGGGCGGGTCACTCTTTCAAATTACAAACTGCTCTCGCAATTCACCCGAGCTGGCGGCAACGGGCCGCTGGTCTTCTGCGGCTGTGACACTAACGGCTCCCCTCACCTGACCCGCGCTGATCCAGCCGACCAGCAGCCAACCCAGCGGGGCCACCGAGTACAGCGTAAAAGTGTTGCCAAAGATGCTGTTGAGAATCAGCACCGGCATCAACGTCACCGCAACGCGCCACAGACGGACTTCCGACGATCCGGGTTCTGCCCGACGGAAGGAACGCCAACTCATCATCAGGCCCCTGATCAAAATCCACATAAAGAGCAGCGCGGTCGGTAAGCCGCAGGTGATCACTGTCGAAATAAAATAACTGTCGATCGAAGGCAGGTCCAAATCAGAATTAAACCGCGACGTGCCGAGCGAGGCGCCGCCGAGACCGACTCCCAAAGGGCGATAGGGAACCAGATCGGTAGCAAGCGAACTCCAATTCTTTAGACGCTCCTGCAAACTGTCCTCCTGCGCCGGGCGTAAAGTGCCCCTGGCCGTGTGCGAGAGCAGCGAGCCAATCCGATCGTTTTCATCGTGGCTCAACATATCATCGTTGGTGGGCGCCTTTACGAGGACGGTGACGAGCAACACTGGCGCCAACGCCAGCAGCAGGCGGCCCACAACCGCGCGCCACGTGCGCGCTCCTGTGAGAAGTAGAACCAGCCCACCAAGGATCAATCCAAACATCGCCGTCCGCTGCCCCGTAAGCAGCAACATCACCGTCAGGGTCACTCCGCAGCAGAACCATCCGGCGCGGCGAAAGTAATTTGCGGCGCAGGCCCCAAAACCAAAAGCGATAATCGCCCCGATTTCAAGGTAACGGCCCCATTCTTCGGCGCTGCTATAAGTCGCCAGAGCGCGTTCGACGTGGCCGACAGAAATCGACTGGTAGTAGTCAGTATTGTCGATCCAGTATTGCTCAAAAGCCGGGAAACCAAATGCGAGTTGGTACAAACCGTACAACGACGTGATCAACCCCAGGAGGACGATCACGCGAAAGGCCGTCTCGATAAAGCTTGGCTTGATCGCCTGTCCAAAATAAAACCAGGCCACCGGCACGAGCATGAACAGAGCGCCCGTTAGACCGACAGTCAGGCCGCCCTGAAGCGGATTAAAGATTTGCAGGATGTATATCAAAGCCAGGATCGAGACGGACTTTGCCAGCGGTGTCTCAACGAGCAGACGCAAACCACGCCGGCTGGAGAGCATGGCCAGCGCCAGGAGCGTCACTCCTGGAGTGATGAGATGTATGGGCTCAGTCTGGCTGTACGGCATCAAGAGGTATTGCGCGCGCCTGAGAAAACCGCGAAACGGTTCGAAGAGGATCATGGCGAAGAGACCGGCCTCGAGACTAACTAGCAAAGGCAACGCCAGCAGCCAGCCGACTCCACCGAGGAGTAGTCCTCGCAAAGCCTGCCCGCCAGTGGCAATCGCCCACCCCGTCAAGGTGGTCACTGGAAGCATAATGGCCGGCCAGATTGGAAATCGGCCGGACCATCGTCGTGGCAGAAATTGAATGTTGGTGCTCATCCAGCCAGCGCCAGTCTGGGCCATACGCGCTGAGATAGATTGTTGGAGAGTAAGCGAGCGCCGGTCAACAACTCGTCAGCGCATGAGGCGGGCGCAACTGATCCGAGAAATTGCAGCACGCGAAAAGCGAAGACGTTCTTGTCAAACCCTTCGGCATGATGCCGGAGAGCCTCTTGTCTCCAGCTCAAACCCTCGAACTTTTCGATCGCTTCAGCCAGCGAATGGCTGTTCTGCTGATCAAAGAAGACCCCAGTGACGTTTTCCACGACCGTTTCGATTGCGCCGCCGCCCCGATAAGCGATCACGGGCCGGCCAGCGGCGTTTACTTCGAGGGGCGCCATGCCAAAGTCTTCTTCACCCGGAAACAACAGTGCCTGACAACGCGCCGCGTAATAGTTAACGATCTTATCCGACTGCCGTCCCAGGAACTCGATGCGATCGTCGGCGAGCTTTTCCAGGCGCGCCCGATCCGGGCCGTCGCCAATTATGATCAGGCGCCGGTTCATGCGTTTGCACGCTTCGATCGCCAAATCGATTTGCTTGTACGGCATCAAACGCGACAGCACCAGATAGTAGTCGTCCACCTCGTTCGCCATCTGAAATCTTTGCACATCGATCGGTGGGGGGATCACAAACGCTTCGCGACCGTAAGTCTTCTTGATTCGTTTCGCCACCAGGTTCGAGTTGGCGATGTAGTAGTTGGGCTGCCGCGAGGCGCGCAAGTCCCACTTGCGCAGGCCCCAAAGCAGGTAGGGCAGCGCCGCGCGCACCGGTCCGCCAAAACCTTCGCGCGCCACATAATCGTCATAGCGCCAAACCCAACGCATCGGAGTGTGACAGTAGCAAACATGAATCGCATTGCGGCGGCGTCGCACGCCTTTCGCATATCCCGAGCTGCTGCTGAAAATCAGGTCGTAGGCGGAGAGATCAAAGTTCTCAATCGCGAACGGATACAGCATGAAGTAATGACGAAAGCGAGCCTCGATAGCCGGCAGTTTCTGCATTGGTGAAGTGCGGACATCAGCGGCGCGCAGGCCCGGAGGCAAGAATTGCGGCAGCGCCACGGTCGTGTACATGGGCGCCCGCGGAAACGAGTCGTGCATCGCTTCGGCGACGCGCTCAGCGCCGCCCAGTTGAGTGAAATAGTCGTGTACTAAAGCAATTTTTGACACTAATCAGAGAACCTCTGCCTCTTATTGATAAAACGCGGAATCGGGGCCTGTTTTCAGGGGTTTGGGCGTTTTTAGCGACTAATAACACGGCGCAGTAGCCCGACCGTAAAAGAGCGATACAGCTTTCGCACGCGTGGGACGAACCCTCCCTCACGGTCGGGCTACTGCCCCGCAATTTCAGCTTGCCCCGCGAGCCAACAGAATGGCCGGAATAGTTCTGAGAAGAATGCGGGCGTCGAGTTCAAGTGACCAACGATCTATGTAATCCAGATCCAACTGCATCCATTGTTCAAAGGAGAGGTTGCTCCGGCCCGAAACCTGCCACAGGCAAGTCAGCCCCGGCTTAACGCTGAACCGCCGCTTCTGCCACGCCAATTCCATGCGGGTCGCGTCGCGCACCGACAGGGGCCGCGGCCCGACGATGGTCATGTCTCCCAGCAGCACGTTGACCAGTTGCGGCAGTTCGTCGATGCTGGTCCGGCGCAGCCAACGACCGACGGGAGTTACCCGTGGATCGTCGCGCATCTTGAAGATCGGGCCGCTCTTTTCATTCAGGTGCTCGATTTCACCCATGCGCGCTTCGGCATCGCGTTGCATCGTCCGGAACTTGAGCATCCGGAAGCGCCTCTTGTTCAGGCCAACTCGGTCCTGCACAAACAAGACGGGACCTGGCGAGCTAAGCTTGACCATGATCGCGACCAGGACCAGCGCCGGCGCGGCAATCAACAGCAGGAGCATCGCAGACACGAAATCGAAGATGCGTTTGGCCTCGGTACGCCAACTGAACTGCGGCACGCTGTGCAGCGAAACGACGGGGACGCCATTAAGGTCCGTTGACTGTGATCGGGCCAACTTCTGCGGAAAGAGATCAGAGACCAGGTGCGTTGTGATGCCCTGTTCTTCCAACAGCATGACGGCCGCTTCGATTTGCGAATACTGAGATTTTATCGGCAACGCGATCGCTACTTCATCGATCACTTCGTGGGCCAGGATCCAGGGCAGCTCTTCAACCGTGCCCATCCATGGGGCGCCTTCGATGTCCCGACCGGCAAAGGCCGAATTGCTGTCGACATAACCCAGGACGCGGTAGCCCAGGTCCTGGCGCAGGTTGATTTGCGCGGCAAAGCGCCGGCTACGGGCTCCGCCACCGACCAACAGAAGGGTCTTAACGTTGTGCCCTCTCCGGCGCAGACGGCGCAGGTTTAATCGCAGAAAGAAGCGACCGGTGCCGATCAAACCAAAGCTCGCCAATCCGAACATCGCAACCGTCTTAACATTAATCGTAGGCCAACCGCCGATGTTGGCCGCGATCAGAAGCAAGACCGATGAAATCATAACCGCGCGGCCGACTTCCTTTAGTTCCAGGCGAATCGGGCGCAGGCGATGCGAAACGTAGAGACCCTGGACCGCAAATGCCGCATACCAGGAAAAGAACAGGCAGAACCCCAGCAGCGCATTAGTCACCTTGATTCGATCTGAAAGATAGTCGATGACGAAAGTCGGATTCTCAGACGGAGCAAAGCGGAACACGATCGTCAAACCGAGCGAGACCAAAAGCAAAGAAAGGTCGCTCAGCTTGAGAAAGTAATTAGAGAGGGATCCGTTATGATCAGTCATTAGTAAGTAGCACAGATTTCAGTCTGTGATTAGTTGCCGGATGACTCGAAACGCTGGACCAAATCACAGACTGAAGTCTGTGCCACTACAACCGGGGCGCCATGAAGGCCGCGACGCTCGCCAACTTCATAAACCGCTCAATCTTTGAAATCTTGTCACGGGGTACGAACACCATGTCGCCCGGTTGCAGCGTCAAGTCGTTCTCCAGATCGGAGGTGCGGCGAATATCTTTGAGATTCAGCAGCTTGACCTCGGCAGTGTCGGTATTAATACGGCGAAAAACTACGACTTGGGAAGACCTGGCGGCTTCTTTCATTCCACCGGCCAGCATGATCGCCTGGAGCGCCGTCACTCGTTCGCGCATCTCGATCTTGCCGGGAGCGTTTACTTCGCCGGCGATCACGAAATAGGGTTTCTGAAATTCCTTCAGGACAATAGTCGCGACCGGATCCTGCAACCGCGCGCTCGCCTTTTTCAGGATTGCCAGCCGTGCCTGTTCAATCGTAAGCCCCGCAACTTTCAAATCTCCGCCCACCTCGAGCGAGACGTAGCCGTCCGGCTGAACGGTGACGGTTTGATTGAATTCCGGTGAATAGCGAAACTGAACTTCAAACACATCGCCTGGTTGCAGGCGATAACGTTCCTCGGTAACGGTGGTTAGTCGCGGCGGAGCCTGCTGGGCGATGGCGACGGCAGCGCTTGAGAGGAAACAAATTGCAATTAATAAGAGCAGACTCTTCTTCATTAGCACTCCTAGAAGCTGTGTTTTAGAGGCGGGCTATCGCCCGCTTAGTTGGGCAGTAGCCCGACTCTAAAACCAGGGCTTACAGTCTTCGGTACAGCCACTCGGGAACCGGGTAGCGACGCTTGTTCAAAACAAATCCGAGGAATTTTCCGCCCGCGTTTTCGATCGTGCGCTGGGCGTTCAGAATTTCGTCGCGCCGCGTCTGTCCGGCCTGGACCACAATTGCCACGCCGTCAACGCTGGAACTCAGCACCGCCGCCTCGGCGGACACTTTGAGAGCCCGGCAATCGATCAGAATATTGTCGAAAGCCACGCGGAGCGCATCGACTGAATTCAATCCGGCGTCGATTTGCTCTCCTTGCTTGCCCACTCTCATCAGAAAAGATCTCTGTGGCAGTTCATGGCTCGTGTCTTCAACTGCCGCGCCGTTCTTTCTGCGGCTCTTCTTTGCAGGCAACATCCAGATGTTTTCAATATTGGTCGGGTTACAGTTCCAGGGCATCTGCAGATAGTCCTCGACGCCGAGGCTTTGCATCCTTTCGGCGTTGACGATTAATGTGCGTCGCCCCGTGTGCCGCGCCAATTCCACGGCGAATAGTTGTGCGACGTGAGAAACTCCTTCGCCCAGCGAAGCCGAGGTAAACGCGATCACTGCGCCACCGCGTAGTCTCTGACCGGAGTTCTGCAATTTCGCCAGCAGCAACTGAAGGTTATGTTGCCGGTCACCATTGCTCCGGATGCTCGCCAGGGGCATCTGTGTTTCGTTGATTTGCTCTTCTATCTGCACGGTTTTATCGATTACCCTTCCAGCTGGGCCACCGGGTTGTTCTCAATCTCTCTGCCTGTGCTCTTGCTCCTGCCGATCAGACGGCGACTGCTCTCGGGAACCGTAGCGAGCACCGTTGCTCCAGTAAGGCCTTCGAGTTGCCGCGGCGTATGAATGGTGTCGCCCAGCATTTCCGCGGAAAATACAGTTCCCAGGCTCAGAAACGCGGCCACGAAAATGCCCAGTACGAGGTTCAACGGCCGATTCGGTGATGAGGGAATTCGCGGAACCGCCGGCGCTTCCGCGATCGAGACGTTGGTGATCTTCTGGCGATCAAGCTCGTCGGCGATGCGGGCTTCCTCGCGCTTCTTGGCATAGAGCTGATAGTTTTCCTCAGCCTCTTTAACCTGACGCTGAAGGTCGTTGTGGGTGGTGGTGTCGCCCTCCAACTTTCGCAGCGAACCCTCATAGTCGCGCAATTGCGCGGCCAGCGTGTCACGGCGCGCTTGTGCCCCGGTCTGTTCCAGACGAGCGCGTGAGTATTCGGTTTCCAGCGTCTGCCGCAAAGGATTCAAATCCGTCGCCTGCTCGGTCGAGGTTTGTGATTCCGCCTTGTCCAGCGCTTCTTTGGTCGTGCGAATTTGCGCATCAACCTCGCGCACCAAACGGTCATCGGGGCGAAACTTTGTCAGTAGTTGCGTGCGGCGGTTTTGCAGCTCAACCATCATCGTGTTCAAACGTTCAGCCGAGTACTGCGCCGGAATCGACTTGCTCTGCGTGACAATACGCTTCGGCGTAGCTGCGATTTGTTGCTCAATGCGCTTGATGCGATTCGTGGCCTCGTTTACTGCCGCTTCGCTCTCCAGCAGTTTCGCCTTCGCTTCGGCAGTCTTCTGCAGGGTCAAGTCTTTCTGCTGGGCCAGCACCACCAGATTGTTGTCCTGCTGGAAATTGGTCAACTGCTTCTCTGAAGAGTGCAACTGGGTTTCGTATTGGTCAGCCTTGTCTCTAAAAAAATCCGACGCTCCGGTAGGGTGATGAAGCTGAAGATGTTTTTCGAGATATAGGTCGCCCAGGTGCTTCAGCACTGCGGCCGCCACCTCAGGAGAATTGGCCGAGTAACTAATCGAGATCACGTTGGCTTTCTTGACCGGCGTGATGACCAGATCCTTGGCCAGGTCGGCTGACGCCTTTTCAATCCGCTCCGCGCCAGGCACGGGTTTCATCCAAGAGGATGCCGGCGTGAGTTTGTCCAGGCCGGTCTCTTTCACAACTTGCGTCAGCAGGTCCTGGCTGGTCAGCAACTCGATCTCAGAATTGATTGCGGTTTCGCTGACGTCAGGATCGACACCCAGCGGCGAACTATTGGTGGCTTCAGGAGTGATCGCCACGTCGACGCGCTGGTTCTTGACCAGAATCTTCATCCGCGATTCGTATTTGTTGGGGATTATCCAGGTGACCAGGGCCGTGCCCAGCACCACCGCCAGGAAGGTAAACAGAACGAGCCCCTTGCGCCGAAACAAAGCGCTGGCCCCGTCCCGAACACTGATTGAGTTTCCGCCGAAGCCTGTCGTGAGTTCGCCCTTCATAAACTAACCGTCCGAAGGGTTTAAACGATGAATTGGGCGGTTATTCCAAGGATTGAGGCCCTATCTGGAGCTTCAGGTGAAGACCGGCGGCGGTCCCTACCATGATCGGGAATGATTGGCGAGACTGTTGGCAGCCAAAGCATTTCGAGTTGGAACTGGATCATTTGACTAAGAGATGGAACGCCTCCTCAAAGAGGTCAAATAGTTTGAGGCCCAAAGTGTTTAGTAGAAAGTGGCACGGGCGTCCCGCCCCATGAAATCACGCGCCAGATTCGCGAGCCATCGTGCAAACAGCACCGGCCGCAGCTACCATCCCTAAGTTGATTGAAATCCTACCAAATTGGAGCCCGGCTAGTGTAGAATGCCCGCCTCTCAGGACGGTCCCGTTGCGTACCCGCTAAACCATGAGAGCCGTCTCAATGCCCTTCGGCTCGCGACGCCCGGCCTGCGGGCACAACAAACAACTGTAGCGGCTCTCGACGCACTATGAACAAGCTCTTCATCTCCCACAGCTCGCAAGACGACGCTTTCGTGCGCGATCTCCGCGCGGCACTCGCTGATCACGGACAGGATGGATGGATTGATTCGCGCGAGCTGCGCGGCGGCGATCCGCTCTGGGAGGAAATCCAGACGGCCATCGAGGGGGCGTCGGCCTATGCGGTCGTGGTGAGCCCCGATGCGTTGCAATCAAAGTGGGTTGGCAAGGAGTTGCGTCATGCGCTCGCCGTGCGGGACCAGCGCGGCAAGGACAAGTTTCCGGTAATCCCGCTCTCGCTGAACGGCACGAAGCTCGGCGTGTTGGAAGAATTCTTCGGCGAGGAACCGGTCTACATCGCGGTGAGCAGCGACGCGGGCGGAGTCGAGGCGGCGATGAATTCGATTCTCGTTGCGATGGGAAGGAGGAAAGGAGCCGACGTCTCTCCCACTCCGCAGCCGAAGGCCGAACCGCTGGAGGAACTCGTCCTCGAACTCACCGACTTGAAGTTCCACGAAAAGGACGGCGTCCGCCGTGCCTCTGCCCGAGCCCGGCTGGTCTATGAGCCGGCTACGCCTAACCAGCCGCATGTCCACAGCGCCCAGAGCTGGCGACTCGTCGCACCCATCGGTCCCATCGAAGCCGAGGAACTGCGCTGGTATCTTGAGAAATACGCCATCTGGCCAAGCCAATACTTCAAGGACCGCGCGCAGGAGGTCGAGGAGAACCTCGTGAAGTGGGGACAGCTCCTGCACGAGGCGGCGATGCCGCTAGCTCACAGGGAAAACGTCATGAAGGCATGGGAGAAGACCGGCGACCACGCCGGCCGCCGTTTCTCCGTCCACGTGGATGTCTCGCTCGAAGCTGGTGCACCTGACGCCGACATCAAGTCCGCGAAGGAAGCCGCCACGCTTTTGCTCGCCCTGCCGTGGGAACTGCTTCACGACGGCGACGACTACTTTTTCCAGGGCGCGAAGCCCACGCGCGTCCGCCGGCGACTCCCGAACACGAAAGTGCTCGACGTGCCTGTTGTCGCCACACCCATTCGCATCCTGTTGGTCACCGCGCGGCCGGAGGACGATTCGTGCGGCTACATTGACCATCGCGCGAGTGCGCTGCCGTTGGTTGAGGCGATGGAATCTCTGCCCGGCCTGGTCAAGATCCACGTGCTCAGCCCACCTACGCTGCCGGCCTTGCGCGACGAACTCGACCGCGCGCGTGGTGAGAAGAAGCCCTATCACGTCGTCCACTTCGATGGCCACGGAGTCTATGACCGCGCCGTCGGTCTCGGCGGGCTGTGCTTCGAGCACCCCGAGGACACCGGCAAGCTTGAGCAGCGCCGCCACGTCACCGTCTTCACCCAAGACACTACAGAGAACGGCACAGGTTTGGGATCGCTGCTGCGCGATCACCGCATCCCACTCGTCTTCCTCGAAGCCTGCCAAACCGCGCAGGCGGAGAAGGCGTCTGAGTCCGTCGCCTCCGAACTTCTGAAAGTCGGCGTGGCCTCCGTAGTCGCCATGAGCCACAGCGTTTTGGTCGAGACCGCGCGGCGATTTGTAGAAAGCTTTTACAAGGCTCTGGCCGGAGGCAAACGCGTCGGCGACGCCATGCTCGCAGGCCAACGCCAGCTCAAAGACGACACATTTCGCGGACGCATCTTCGGGGCGGGCGAACTGCGGCTCGAGGATTGGTTCGTGCCGGTGCTCTACCAGGAAAAGGACGACCCGCAACTATTCATGACCACGCCCGCCCGGCAGCCGCAGGAAGACTTCAAGACTGCGCTCGCGGCCCGTCTCGGTGAACCACCGGTACCGGAGACGGGCTTCATCGGGCGCAGCCGCGAGTTGCTCGCGCTCCAGCGGCTGCTGCGAAAGGAACGCTACGCCGTGGTGCGCGGCCAGGGCGGTGAAGGCAAGACCGCGCTCGCCGCCGAGTTCGCCCGCTGGATGGTCCGCTCGCAGCAGATACGCCGCGCCGCGTTTGTGTCCGTCGAGACGTACGGCAACCAGCGCGCGGTAGTTGATGCGATTGGAAAGCAGTTGGTCAAAAAGGAGTTCTCAGCGGCAGGTGATCTCGACGGTGCGATCCAGGAAGTCGAACGAGCGCTGCGTGAGCAGCCCACCTTGCTGGTAGTGGATAACATGGAGAGCGTCCTCCTGCCACCGTTCATGGAGAAAGAGACGCCGGAGGCGCTCTCCCAGGAAGCGCGCGAGGAGTTGAAAGGAATCCTCGCGCTGTGCGAGCGGCTTCTGAAAGCCGGCGACACGCGTGTCATCTTCACCAGCCGAGAAGCGCTGCCCGCTCCGTTCGATGCCGCGCGACACCGGCGCGAACTGCTCCAACTCGATCGCGATGACGCGGTAAAGCTGGTCGAACGCGTGCTGAACGCCGCGGGCGGGGACGCCGGCGCTTCCAGTGATGCCGCGCGCGAGGAGATCGAGCAGCTCGTGGATGCCGTGCACGGGCACGCCCGCACGCTGGCGCTGCTAGCTCCGTCACTGCGCAGTCGCGGCGTCGAGAGGACGCGGGAATCGCTTGTCGAGCTGATGGCGGAGATGGAGAAGAAGTTCCCCGGCAGCCGGGAGAAATCAGTTTTCGCCAGCGTCGAGCTTTCTCTGCGGCGCATGACGGAAGCGAACCGGGACCGGGCGCGCGTGCTCGGAGTGTTTCACGGCGCGGTCCATCCGGGCGTGCTCGCTATGATGATGGAGTGGGAAGAGACGGACGTGACCTCGCTGGCGGTTGAGCTCGTCGAGACTGGGCTGGCGACGCCGAATCGCTACACCCATCTCACGCTGAATCCCGCGCTCTGCCCCTACCTGCGCGGGCGGATGGACGTGGCGGAGCGCGAGACGCTGACGGCCCGCTGGGTCGAGGCGATGCGCGGGTATGCCGATTTCCTCTATAAGCAGACCGACCAGAGGGCAGAAGTCGCGGCGACGTTGACGGTGCTGGAGTTGCCGAACCTCTTTGCGCTGATCGACCTCGTGCAGCGCGATGGGAATGCCGAAGCGATGATTCGCCTAGCCACCTTGCTATACAACTTGGTGCGAGAACTCGGCAAGCCGCGGCTGTTGGAACGCGTGGGCCAGGTGCGCGAAGCTGCGGCGGCGGCGCTGGGTGACGCTTGGAATCACGCATGGTTCGAGGTGCTGCGGAATCGCATTGAGCAGCAGCTTGACGGCGGGCGGTTGCGCGACGCGTCCGACGGCGCGCAGCGGTTGCTCCAACGCGCCCAGTCGGCGGGCGAGCAGGCATATCTTGGCGCCGATTATGATCTGGCGATGGCATTCAATTTACTCGGCCAGGTGACGCAAGCTGTTGGAGGGTCGGAACAGGCCTTGACGCTGTTGGACGAGGCCCGCCAACGTTTCGAGGCCATTTCGAAGCTGCTTGCCAGCAAAGCGGCGGACAGAATGGCGGCCGTGTCCTTCGGCAGGAAAGCCGAATGTCTCTTGGACATAGGCCGGCTCGATGAAGCAGCGGTGGCCTACGAGGAGTATGTCCACCGTTCGGAGAAACTCGGTGCCGACCGGGATGTTGCCGTCGGCAAAGCCCACCTTGGAAACGTTCTCATTGAGCAGCGCCGTTATCCCGAGGCGCTGAAGGCGTATGAAGAAGCGCGCCAGCGGTTCACGCAGTTGGACGAACCGAGCTCCGTCGCCGTAATCTGGCACCAGACCGGAATATTGTATCAGGAGGCGGGACAGCCGGAAGCGGCGGAGGATGCCTACCGGAAATCGCTCGCGATCAAGGTGGGTGTCGGAAATGTTGCTGGGCAGGCGGGCACGCTCACTCAATTAGGGAATTTGTATGACGACGTCTTCGACCGCCCAGAGGAATCCGCGGCTTTTTACCGGCAAGCAGCGGACAAGTATGTGGAAATCGGGGATGCGGCGAAAGAAGGCGTTGTCAGGAGCAATCTCGCGAGCACCTTGCGCAGACTCCGACGTCTGGAGGAAGCGAGACTGGAAATCCAGCGGGCGATCGAATGTAAGGAGCCGTTGGGCCATGCTGTGCTCCCGTGGACATCCTGGGGCATCCTCGCCGACATCGACGCGGACGTCGGCGACCCCGACGGCGCCGCAGAGGCGAAACGCAAGGCCATCGCCTGCTACGTCGCCTACCGCCGCGATGGCGGCGAGAACCAAGATGCGCCAGGCCGCATCAGCCTCGCAGTAACTGAGTCTCTGCTCGTCGGCGACCCGGCCACCGCCGCGTCTGAGCTCCAGCAACTCGCCGACGATCCCGACATCGCGCGGCTCCGCCCCTTCATTGGAGCCTTACAAGCCATCGTCGCCGGCAGCCGTGACCGCGCCCTCGCCGACGCCCCAGATATGTATTACCGTAACGCTGCCGAAATCCTCTTCCTGATCGAAACCCTGGAAAAGCCCCGCTAGCGCGCGTGCGTCGGCTCGTGCTTTGGGACATTATTGGAGCAAAATCGAGGTTTACCCTGGGTTGGGGGAGTTTTCCAAGGGGGCCTTCCTTTCCCCAAACAAAGCTTAGTTTGCCACGGACGAAACTTCCTTTGCCCCAAACGAAGCTTAGTTTGCCACGGACGAAACTTCGTTTGCCCCAAAGGAAGCTTAGTTTGCCACGGACGAAACTTCCTTTGTCCTAAACGAAGCTTAGTTTGCCACGGACGACACTTCCTTTGCTCCAAACAAAGCTTAGTTTGCCTCAGACGAAACTTCCTTTACTCCAAACAAAGCTTAGTTTGCCTCAGACGAAAGTTCCTTTGCTCCAAACAAAGCTTAGTTTGTCACAGACAAAACTTCCTTTGCCCCAAAGGAAGCTTAGTTTGCCACGGACGAAACTTCCTTTGCCGCAAACAAAGCTTCGGCTGCCACGGACGAAACCCAGTCTGGCGCGAACGAAACTTCGGCTGCCACAGAGGAAATCTCCTTTGAGCCATCCGAAGCTTCGGTTGCCACAGAGGAAGCCTCCTTGTCGCAAACAAAACCTCGTCTGTCGCGAACGAAACCTCGTCTGTCGCAAACAAAACCTCGTTTGCCACAGAGGAACCTTCCTTTGCGGCAGACAAAGCTTAGTCTGTTCCAGTTGAAACTTCGGTAGACGGGTAAAGTTGTGTTTGCTAAGAGTAGCGGGGCAGTAGCCCGACCGTCAGGGAGGGCTCGAGCCCCAACGCCTAAGGGCACCCTCTCTGTAAGTAGTGTCCCAGTTTAACGGCGTATAGAGTACCAACTTCAGTTGGGTTCTTTCTGGCTCGGTAAAACCCGACTAAAGTCGGTACTCTATACACCCGTTATCAAATTGAAACTATTTCGGCGCCTCAATCACCGGTAGACCAGCGGCCCGAAGCTCCTGATTCAACGCGGGAATATCCTGTGACTTGATCGTCTGCCAGTCGTTCTGAAGCGCGCGCGAATCCTTCAACACGTCGGGAACCGCTCCCGCGGCTTGCGGGGTTGGGGCGAGATCGACGTCTTCGATCAGGCTGAACAAGGTTCGCGCTCTGCCGGTTGTGCTGGCGACGCTGGCTCGCGCACCTGGAGCGGCAGCCCCGCCGCCGCCTGGGCCACCACCGCCCGCGCCGGTTAGGGCCTGGAGTTTTTCGCTCAGCGCGTTGAGGTGTGTTTTGAGATCGCCCTCCGGGACTCGCGGTCGCAACTCAGCAATCTGGCCGCGAATCCGCCGGACACTTTCGGAAATGGA
>Ga0137403_10000428_pt1 | contig 54016 bp, 53 predicted proteins | sample CZOMad2_1_16fung_FD_122057 | JGI IMG/M metagenome (GOLD analysis project Ga0137403, IMG submission 122057) | Vadose zone soil fungal communities from Angelo Coast Range Reserve, California, USA - CZOMad2_1_16fungal (Hybrid Assembly) | ecosystem: Environmental > Terrestrial > Soil > Vadose zone... | reverse complement strand
GTCCCGGGACTTTGGGCCATGGTCCCGGGACTTTGTTTCATGGTCCCGGGATCATGACTCCTGGCGTCGCACGGACGGGTCGAAATCCCGGGGTTGCGACGGTTTTCCCGGTGACGGGAGTCTCGGTCCCGAGATCACGAAGCAAAGTCCCGGGACTTTCGTTCCTGGTCCCGGGACCACGTCTCGATGTCCCGAGACCGCGAGCCGTGGTCCCGAGACGTTGAGTCTTGGTCCCGGGATGCAGAGCCATTGTCCCGGGACTTCCAACCATGGTCCCGGGACCACGAGTCCCGATCTCTCGATCCGGGTCGTTTTTCAGGGATTGCAGCCTTGGTCCCGGGGCAACGCAGCAAAGTCCCGGTACCAGGTAGTGTCCTAATGTCCTGTTGGTGGTACAGAGGCGTAAGGTGAGCGGCGGGACCGGCGGGAGGATTGTACCGCGGAACGGGGGCGGTATCATCCCGGGATGCTTGCAAGAATACGGCAGCGGCTTCCCACTTGGGGCCGGGTGCGCCCCGTCCTCCGCTCCCTCTCGCTTCCTCGTTCATTCGGCGGCTGGATCATCTTGGTCGTGGACTGCGCGCAGCGCGTTCAGTTCACCAAGAATCTCGCGGGAAGGCGCGTGCTAGACCTGCTCCATCAATGGGGATGGCTCGCCGGCATCCTCTGGCTCGGATGCGTCGTGCTTTGGGCGGCAGCGCGACCGAACGAGCTGGACCGGGTGCATGCGCAGCATCGCTTGAAGGAGGCCATCGTCCAGGCGGCACTGAAGCTTGATTCTCTCCTATCGCCGTCAACCTTCAGCTTCACTCAAAAAGAAGCGCCCGCGTTCTACCAGGCCGCGCAGGACTTCAGGTCGGCGCTCCACGCCCTCACGATTGCGGCGATTGACTCAGCGCCAGCCGACAGGCGCGCGGAGTACACCGCACTCTACTGCTCGATGCCCAGGCTTCAAGCTTCCTCCGGGACCGCCCGGGCGCAGGGGAAGAAATTCGGGACTTGCTCCAAGTACTCTACGAAAAAGCCGACCCGCCGTCCTCGCCTTCAGGCTCCGCCTGAGCCTGCATCGGCGCCCAAGTGCCCCGGGATGTATCCCGGGACATAATTGCCGTTACTGGCTAGGACTTGACGCCTCAGGGCGTCAAGTAGACCCTCTCTAGACAACTTGCACCCGGTTCTGCCATACTCCCCTTGACGTAAGCCGTTGAATCTAAAGAACAACCTTCTAGCAAATGGAAGAGGCGGAAGGGAGACGGTAAGACCAGAAAGCGAAAACCCCCCGGAAGGGGGGCTCTCTTGACTCGACCCGGGAGCCTTGCGGCGCACGGATGACGACCTCAGAGACCGCCATCCTACCGCCGTAGGGCCTCCCCGGTCAAGACCGGAAAGGAGGTTTTATGGCCCTCTGTGGCGGAGCCGCACCACTCCACCGCCAGTTGAAGGGTCTCCTGCGACCGAGCTTGCCCCGGTCGCGGATACCACTCCGGGCGGCGGTGGAAGTCCTACCCTTCGCCGTCGCCCCTCTTCAACTCGCGCCCCAGCTCTTCCTTCGCGACCCGGATCGCGGTCATGCGGAGCCAGGCGGTGCGGTTCAAGCCCGCCTGGTCCGCCGCTCCGTCGATCAAAGCCAGCTGCTCGGGGTCGAATCTCACGAGGACCTGTTCGGTGTGCCGTCTCTTCTCCATTGGTTCGCCTCTCATCATCCAAGAATACGCCATGATAAATCCAGTGTCAATCCACCCCTTGACACTTGGTTACTATTTGGATATCATTTGGTTAGATCGAGACCGGAACCATGGACGCCACAACCCCCACCCCCTCCCCGACCACCTGCCGCGAGCCCGAGTGCCGCGGTCGGGTGATCCGTTGGGGCAAGGACCGCGGAACCCAGCGCTGGCGCTGCAAGGACTGCGGCGCCACCTTCGCCGACCGTCCGGCCCGGCCCATGGGCTCGATGCGGATCGACCCCGAGCGGGCCGCCCTCATCCTGGGGATGCTGACAGAAGGCTCCTCGATCCGCTCGGCCGAGCGCCTGACGGGTACCCATCGCGATACGATCTGCCGGCTCCTCCGGATGGCGGGCGCCAAGGCCGAAGCGATCCTCTCCCGCCTGGTGCGCCGGGTCGAGGTCGAGGACGTGCAGGCGGATGAGATCTGGGGCTATGTCGGCATGAAGGAAAAGACGAAGACGGAGCAGGGCATCTCCGACCCCCAGGTCGGAGATGCCTACACCTTCGTGGGTTTCGAGCGCACCTCAAAACTCGTCCTCTCCTGGCACCTGGGGCGCCGCACGGTCGAGGACACCCACACCTTTATGGGCAAGCTCTCCGGTGCCACGGCGGGCCGATTCCAGCTCACCACGGACGGGTTTGGACCCTACCCGGGAGCGGTCGAGGAGAAGCTGGGCGCGCGAGTCGACTTCGCGGTCCTTCAGAAGTCCTACGGGACGGACGCGAGGGAAGACCAGCGCCGCTACTCCCCGGCCCGGATAATAGGCGCCGAAAAGCAGGTGGTTTACGGCAACCCGGAGGAGTCGAGGGTCTGCACGTCGCACGTGGAGCGCCAGAATCTCCACATGCGCATGCAGGTGCGCCGCTTGACCCGGTTGACGAACGCCTTCTCCAAGAAGTGGGAGAACCTGAAGGCCGCGCTCGCCCTGCACTTTTGGGCGTTCAACTTCACTTGGATGCACTCGGCGATCCGCTGCACTCCGGCGATGGCGGCCGGGATCTGCCGGAAGCCGTTGCGGGTGGCGGATTTGCTGGCGGTGTAAGGGTAAGCCTCCCGCCGGGTTGGGGGGCGGGAGGCTGATGGACTTGGACAACCCTACGCTACTAAGGCTTAACCTTGCGGCCGTTCTTGGACCGGAAGCACCAAGCCGTATAGCCGTAGTCCGAAGCGATCATCCGCTTGCCCCACCGATTGACATACTCGGGGCAAAAGGTCACTCCGTTTTTGTCTTCACCTGCGTCGCCTTGCGGCGCGGTCGGCTCGGGGGGTGGAGGGACAGGAGGGGGCTTAGCTTCCATTTCGTAGCCTTGTCCTTCTGACCTCGGGCTTGACGGGCGACCCACGGGGGCCATATCATGGGCCGGTCTGTCCTGCCTCGCCACGAGGTCGAATTTGTTTGCCCCTGGGGCCGCAGCTCTCAACTGCGGCCCTTAACTCCTTATCATCAAGCATTTCATTCATTTGCCCTATCTGCGGGATAGTATTTCGCGCCTCGCTTCTTCAAATGATCAGCGTTAGCCATGCGGCGCGCTTCATTGTTTACGCGCACCGCAAGTTGAGTCTTCGCGTCGCTCGTGAACCCCTTCGCCTCTACCCGCTTCGCGATTGCGGCCGCCGTCAACCCGGGTTCAGCTGCGACCGCGTCACGAATCCACTGCCGCAGACCGGTGCGCACGAATTTTGCGCTCTTCTTCTTGAGCGCCACTTTGCGAGGATCGGCGGCGAGCGGCAGCTCACCCTGCAAGGGCTGCGACTCGTCTTCTTCAAGAACTCCCTTGATGTGGTCCATCCGCTTTGCCAGCCATTCCAGTTCGGCCCTGAGATCTTCTTTGGTTTCCGGTCGCAGCATAATGCCCCCCGATGGGGTGGGATGGTAGAGTAAAGCCATCCCAGAGTCAAGCCAGGGAATTGGGGCCATGCCTGCATGGGATGAGCGACAGGGCCAGGGTCGCTTTTGGGATGGCATGCGGGGGCCATCTCATCCTTGAGGAGCGCCGTCCGTGCTCCATAGGCTGCAACTACCGACGATTTAGGGCGGGCCGGCCCCTCTCGGAGCCGGCCCCATGTGCTTCTACGCTTCCCTCCTGTACCGCTCTACGATCCCCTCAGGGTCGGGAGGCGAGAGTCCCCGCAGGAGGGCCGGGGCGATCTCCGATGCCAGGGAGCGGGCCTTGGACGCATACCGGAAGGTCGCCAGGATGCGCCGCTCCGGCAGGTAGACCAGGCTGTACGCCTTGCACCCCTCGTAACTCGGCCCGGCGGAGTCCCCCAGGAAGATGCCGAAGGGAGGGGAAACCGTACCCCTCAGCTCGACCTCCTGGCCGTCCATGAGGACCACCCGGAAGCGGCCGCCACGGCGCCAGGACAGGGCGATCGGTAGGCCCGCCCTGGCCCGGACCCGCATGTAGAGATCGGCCGCCTCAGCCAGCCAGGTGCCCACCGCGCGGTGTCCGGCGGACTCCGCCGCCATCTTCCACCTGGCCGACTGCTCCGCGTTGGCCGCTACGGTGAAGTGCGCCATCTTGAGGCTACCCACGCTTCACCCCCTTCCTCTTCCGGCGCTTGGGCATCGCTGGAGGCTTCCCCAGGTACATGCCCGGGTTGGCCCGGTAGGCGGCGCGTTCCGCCCGCTCGCGCTCCCTCTTGCGCCGCCTCATCTTTTTCTCCTCCTCCCGGATCTCGCGGCGTACCGCGGCGAGCTTGCGGTGGTGGCGGATCACATACTCGACGCACAGGTAGAAGAAGCTCTCGACACTGACGCCCTGTCCCCATAGGGCCGTCGTCGCGAGCCGGTAGCGCCACTGCGCGAATTCATCGTCGACCCGGACCCTGTACACGACGGGCCGGTACTCCCCCTTGCAGGCGTTCGCCCGCGTCTGCCATTGACCGTGAGTCGTCCAGTTGGGCATGGGGGCTATACCTCGTAGAGCTCTACGCCGTAGGGCATGGCGGGGTTGGCCTCGACCCGGAGCATTTCCCACTCCTGATCTTCGGGAGCATCGTCGCCGGCATCCCACTGGCGCCAGATCGCCAGCCACCTGCCGGCGAAGTGGAAGACGGCAAGGCGGGACTCGTCTGCGGAGTAACGGGGATACCACTCGTCCGCTTCCCGGGCCGCGCGGACCTCCTCCAGGGTGGGGCTGAAGTGGATCGCCACGACGGCATCGTAGAGCGCTCGGCGGGTGGCCTCCGTGACCCGGGACAGATCGATCGGAGGCGGGGGCGGGGAGCCGGGAGGAGGAGGGGATGAGACGAAAAAGGGGCCGAAAGGCGGGATAGACTTACGCCAGCTGGGCATGGGAGTACGCTCCTGTGCTCGGTCAGGCTCCGGGCGCGCTCTGCGGGCTCGCTCGGGGCCGCTGTTGGTGTGGAGAGGGGAACGCTTCCCCCCTACGGGGGAACGCTATACAGCAGAAACCGGGCGGGAATTTCACCAACAGGGGATTAGGACACTACCCGGTACCACGGAGCTTGGTCCCGGTACCGCGGACGGTTGTCCCGCGACCAGGAAGCAAAATCCCGGGACCCTGAACTGAAGTCCCGCGACCGGGAAGCAAAGTCCCGGGACCGGGAAGCGAAATCCCGGGACCAAGAAGCGTCGTGCCTGGAGCGGCAGCTCGAATCGAGAGACCGTCGAACGGATTCTGTGGAGGTGACTTTCACGGGGAGGGAAAAAGAGGGGGCGTGCCGAGCACGCCCCCGGAGTGCCAGGACGGCAGGTCAGCGGCTGGCGGGAGCGGTAGGCGTCCCGGCCACCTCGACCGTTGGCGGGGGGACGCTGGGGGTCGTCGGCGCCGGCGCCGGCTTGCGACCGCGGAAAGGCTGCATACCGAACTCGGCGAGTTTTTCCGCGCGGATGCCATAGTGCTGCTTGACCGCCTGGCGCAGCAGGTTGGCCAAGCGCACGCCCTCGGTGATGGTCTCCTGGAGCTGCTTCGAGGCCTCCTGCTTGGCGGCCCGCTGCGCCGCCTGCTGCTTCTTGAGGTCCGCGGCCTGGGAGACCATCGCCGCCAATTGGGTACGCGGAATCTCCAGGTGCTTGAGGTCGTCGGCATTGGCGACCAGCGGCGCGAGGAGGCGCTGCCAGTCGCCGACTTTTCCCGCCGCGGTGGTCTCCCGGTTGCGGGCCTTGGGGTTGGGGGTCCCGGTCGGCGGGGGGGTGAGGGTCTCGTTTTTCATGTCGCGCTTCCTTTCGCGAGCCTTGCGGCTCCAAGGACGGGCGCCGTAGGTGGCGCCGTCACGAACAGGAGTTTCTCAGGCCGGTTCCGGAGAAAGCGACAAAACCGGGGAGACGAATTTAAAAACTTTTCCTGAATCCCTATCTTCTAGCAACGTAAGGAGATACAGGGAGCGAAGAGACGGAGGCGGTGAGGTTCCCGAGGTCGCGTAGGTGCGAAGAGTCCGGGGAGGACCCTTCCAGGGTCTGCTGGGTTTTCGCCTCCCTAGGGCGCCAGGAACCCCAGGTCCGGGTTGTTGAAACGGCTCAAATTTGGAAACACCGTGGCCAGGTCCGTCGAGGTGACCCCGAACCAGCGGGCGAGAGTGGCGCTGTACTCGTCGACCGAGGTGGTGGGAATCCAGCGACCCTGGCTGCCGGAGTCGTCGGGGCCGCCCTCGCTCAAAACGGGAACCCTGCCGTAGATGTCGCCGCCGCGGACGGCGCCGCCCAGGATCATCTGGTGGTTTCCCCAGCCGTGGTCCGAGCCGCTGCCGTTGCTCATGAGGGTGCGGCCGAAGTCCGAGGCGGTGAAGGTGGTGACGTCATTGGCCAGGCCGAGCTCGACCGTGGCGTTGTAGAAGGCGGAGAGCGAGTCAGAGACGTCGGCCAGGAGGTTCGCCTGGGCGTTGATCTGGTCGCCGTGGGTGTCGAAACCGTCCGCCGAGCAGAAGAAGACCTGGCGCTGCAGGCCCAGCGGGGTGTGCGCGGAGATCAGCTTCGCCACCATGGCGAGCTGTTTGCCGAGGCTGGAGGTGGGGAAGACCGTGGTCAGGACCGGCGCGCCCGCCAGGGCGCCCTGGAGGATCTGGTTGTTGTCGAGGGCGCGGGTGACGATCCCCCCGGCGGCGCTCACCAGGAGGTTCGGCTGCGGCTGGCCGAGGATGCTGCGGATGGCCTTCGACACCGGATCGCCGTTGGGGCCGTCGGTGAAGCCCGAGAGGCCGATCACGCCGCTCGACGAGACCTGGAACTGGGTGACGACGTTGCCGACCTGGAGGACGTTGGCGCCGGCGAGCGAGAGGCTCATCGACACCTGGTTGTTGTTGTTCAGGCTGTTCAAGAGGTCGGCGGTGCGGCCGCCCCACCCGGTCTTCGCGGGCTGGTCCGGAATCGAGGTCTGCCACTGCGTCTGCTGGTCGCTGTGCGAGAAGAGCTGCGGCGGCGCGGCCACCGAGTGGTTCAAGAACTGGCTGCGATTGAGCGGCGCGACGAGCGGGCCGACGTTGGCGAGGAGGGCGAGCCTGCCGCTCCCGAAGAGAGTCTGGATGCCGGTGGCGCTGCCGTGGAGGCCGTAGGTGCGGCCGTCCGGGGTGAGCGGCGTGATCGGCAGGAGCGATGCCGCGGGAAGGGCGAGGATGCCGCGGGCGGCGGCGTACTGGGTGTAGTCGGTGCCGGTCCGCGGGACGAGGAAGTTGTTGCCGTCGTTGCCGCCATAGAGAAAGACGCAGACGAGGGCCTTGTAGTCGCTCGCCACCCGCGGCAGGGTGGCGGCGGCGGCCACGTTGCCGAGGTCGAAGATCGTGCGGACGATCGAGGTCGTCCCGACGGCGGCACAGACCGAACGGCAGATGAGCTCGCGGCGCGTGATTGCCATTTTCGTATCTCCTGAGCCTTGAGTCGTTACCGTTCCACGAGGAATTCCGGCGCCGTGATGATCAGGCGGATGGCCGCCTTGGTCCGCAGGGTGGGGTCGGCAAGCGTCGGGCTCGCCAGGGTGTTCAAGAGGGTCGTCCGCAGGGCGGGCGACATGCTGTTGGCCAGGAGGAGGAGGTTCAGCTGGTCGACGAGCGCCGCGGGGTTGGTGGCGAGGGGGATCTGCTGCGAGAGGTCCAAAGTGAGCGTCTCGCCGCCGTTGGTGTAGCCCGAATAGAGCAGGGTGCGCAGGAAGTTGAAGCCGCCGATCGCCGAAGTCTCGTTGAAGATCTCAAATTCCGGCGAGGTGAGCCCCGCCGCGGCGACCGGGCCGGAGAGCGAGTAGTCGGGGCTGAAGAAGTTGAAGACGGTGGGCGCCCGCAACGGGTTCTCCGCCATGCGGAAGGCAGGGTCCTGCAGGTTCCAGAGGCGGAACTTGCCGGAGGGCGCCTGGCCGTTAAAGGTGCGCAGCATCGTCCCCAGCCGCAGAATGGGCTCGCGCAGATGGCCGAAACCCTCGTAGCTGGTCACCAGCTCGGCCCGCGCCTCGTAGTCGGTGAGGATGGTCTTGACCACCGCCTTCAGGTCGCCGCGCACCCCCTGACCGTTGTTGGCGAACACCTGCGCCACGCGGTAAACGTAGGCGGGGCTGGGGTTGCTCGTCACCAGTCGTTGGATCAAGCCCCTGGCGAGGAACGGCCCGGCGTTGGGATGGTTGAAAATGGCGTCCAGGGCCACCTTGAGGTCGGCCGTCGCGGTCTGGTTGGCGGGCTGGGTGAAGCCGTCCAGGAGGAGCTTGCTGCCGGTCGAGTGGTGACTCGGCCAGCTCGCCATGGGGATGCGGTAGTTGACCGTCGGGCGGTAGAAGCGGGACGAGTTGGTGGTGTCGTCGCCGCCGAAGTTCCAGCCGGTGAAGACGTGGGCGAAACCGATCACCACGTCCTGGTCGTAGGTGGCGATGGGGAGACCGGTCGTGGCGTCCAGGAGAAGGGTGCCGTCGGGATTCAACTTGAGCAGGCCGATCGAGAACAGCTGGAGGATCTCTCGGGCATAGTTCTCGTTGGGGTTCTGACCCGTCGCCAGGTTCTCCTTGTCGTTGCCCCGCAGGTTCAGGTAGGTCCCCATGGCCGGGCTCAAGGTGACGTCTTCCAACAGGGTGCGGAAGTTGGCGAAGGCGTCCTTTTCGAGGACGTCGTAGTAGGCGGCCAGGCTGTAGGGATTGTTCCGCAGGGTACCGTCGACGTCCGAGAGGACGAAGATCTCGGAGAGCGCCAGGGCCACCCGCTGGCGCAGGGCGTCCGGACCGGTCGCCGCCTGCTTCCAGAACGACTCCATCATCTGGTGCGAGCTGAGAGTCTCCCCGCCGAGGACGGCGGCGTCCAGGTAGGCGGCGTGCGAGACGAGAGGCTGGGCGAGCTGCTGGTTCAACCAGGTGTCGAAACCGGTCGTCTGGAGACTCCCGATCTCGGCGAGCGTCGGCCCGAAGGTCGCCTGCTGGAGGAACCGCGCGGCGTCCCGGGCGGTGGGCGGACCGGGCGGGAGGAGGGGCGGCGGTGGCGGCGGCGTGAACGTCGAGGTGCCGTTCGCCAGCACGAACTGGCCGCGGATCTCTCCCGAGGGGTAGGTCGAGGTATGGACGTTGATGTAGGTGAGGCCGGTCTTGATGTAACTGAGGATCTGCGGGACGGTGTTGGTGCCCACCGGGACGAAGGTCCAGACGTAGGAGCCGTCGGCCTGCGGCGGGGTGGCGTCGATGTCGAAGAGGATGCCGGCGGAGACTCCCGGGCCGCCGGGGCCGTGGATGTGCTGGGAGGTGACCGGCGTCGTCAGGTTCGAGTAGGTGTAGCGGAGGACCGCCGAGGTCTCGTCGCCGGCGACCAGGAGGGTGGCCTGGCCGGAGCCGGTCGAGAGCGCCGCGCCCTGCGGGGTGAGGGTCGCGATGTAGAGGGTCGGCAGGTGGGAGATCGTGTAGGTGCCGGTGTCGACCGGGCTGTCGGTCTTGCCCGTGGCGTAGGCGATCGCCTGGACGGTCGCCGTGCTGGCGAGGGCGAAGGCGCCGGAGTAGAGCGTGCCGGTGGTCTTCGTGGGCACCGAGCCGTCGGTCGTGTAGCGGATCTGGGCGCCGGGGGTGCTCGTCGCGAGCGACACCGTCTGCGTGCCGTTGTAGCTCCCCGGGGGTGGCGAGAGGACGGGAGGCGCCACCTTCGTCGTGTCCAGGGCCGGATCGGCGAAGTAGCCGGTGACGTCGACGATGACGTCGACCGTGCCGCCGCCCATGACGGTGGCGCAGGCGACGCCGCCGTTCGCCCCCAGGGTGAGCACGGTGTTGTTGGCGCGCACCTGGTTGGCCGAGTAGCTGATCGTCGAGGCCAGGGGCAGGGTGCTGCCGGCGGGGTATAACGTCAGGTGGCCGAGGGCGGCGGGGCCGACGACGGTGATGTTGGCGGAGACCGCCTGGGCGCCGGTCGAGATGCCGCACTGGCCGGCGAGGTTGAACGTCCGGGTGCTCGACGCGACGAAGGCCGGGCCGCCGAAGCCGTTGGGGTCGATGGCGTTCCGGCTGTCGAGCACCCGGCAGGGGGTGACCGTGAAGTAGGACGTACCGGTCTGGGCGAAGGCGGGGAGGGCCGAGCCGAGCCAGGCCAACGTCGCGAGCGCGGCGAACGCCGCCAGGGTCGCTACGGCGAAGGGGGAACGATGCTTTCGGGCACGCCGGATGCTCCGTACACCTCTGGGCTGGTACGACACCTCGGCACCTCCTCAGGATTCGTTGGGCGTGCCCAAGGATAACAGAGATATTTGCAGATATCTATGGACCGCGGCACGCCGCCTCCGCGTCCGCCGACCCCTTCGTCCGCGCTATGCTCTTCCGGTGAAGCGCATCCTCTTCTATAGTCTGGCGGGCGGAGCTCTCCTTGCGCTGCTCAAAATTCTCGAATACCAGTACTTCGTCCGCGCCTATCCGGGTGAGGTCTACGGGGGGTTGGTGGCGGTGCTCTTCTCCGCCCTGGGCCTCTACTTCGGGATGCAGTGGGCGCGGCCCAAGGGTGTCGAGAGCCGGGAGGTCCGCGTTCCGGAGAGCGGGCCGGTCCCCTTTGCGGTCGATACGGAGAAACGGAAGGAGCTCGGAATCACTCCGCGCGAGTACGAGATCCTGGGGCTCATCGCGGAAGGCTTGAGCAACCGGGAGATCGGCGAGCGGCTCTTCGTCTCCGAGAACACGGTCAAGACCCACTCGTCCCGCCTGTTCGACAAGCTGAGGGTCAACCGCCGGGTGCAGGCGGTGCAGAAGGGGCGGGAGCTCCGCCTCCTCCCCTGATCGGGGGCCGGAGGGGGTCAACGAAAGGGTGATTTCCGGCTTCCGGCCCGAAAATCACCCGAACGGAGGACGACGGCCGGGGGGCGATGCTGGGAGGATGCGGGTCACTCAAGGAGGAAACGGTCATGAAGAAAATCGTGCTTCGCTACGGAATCCTGTCGGGCGTCATCCTGATGAGCCTGATGGCGGTGATGCTGTCCATCAACTCCGCCCACAGCGAGATCCTCGGCTACACCACCATGGTCCTTTCGCTTCTGCTGGTCTTCTTCGGCGTCCGGAAATACCGCGACACCGTGGGCGGCGGGGCGATCGGCTTCGGCAAGGCGTTCCAGGTCGGCCTGCTCATCAGCCTGGTCACCTGCGCGATGTACGTGATCGCCTGGGAGATCGCCTACTTCAACTTCTTCCCCCACTTCTTAGACGGGTACAACGCGCACGTCCTCGCGAAGATGCGGGCGGGAGGCGCGAGCGAAGCGGCCATCCGGGCACAGGCCGCGCAACTCGCCGAGCTCGCCAGGCGCTACCAGAACCCGCTCTTCAACTCGGCGATCACCTTCATGGAGGTCTTCCCGGTCGGCCTCATCGTGACCCTGGTCTCCGCCGGGATCCTGCGCCGGAAGCCCCGCCCAGGGGCGCCCGAGTCGGCGGTGCCGGCCTGAAGGGGGAGCGGGCGGCCGAGGCCAAGCTCCTCTCCGCGCTCGCGGAGGGGAGGCTCTGGCCTTGAGGGCCCTCGCGGCCCTCACAGTCCTCGCACCCATCCCGTAAGGGTCTTCTTGATCTCTTTCCAATCTGCCTTCCAGAGCATCTTCGGCTTGGGCTGTGGATCAGCGTCATCGAAGTAGACCAGAGCATAGAGGACGTGGCTGATATCCTCGACCTCGAACTTCCTGCGGTACCAATCCAACATCTCTGCGAGACGAAAGCCGTTGCGGCCGAGCGCGTAGAGGTCGACGAAATCTTTCTTGGAGCCCCGCTGGGTGATCGCGGACAGCTTCATACAGGCGAGATCGCGGAGTCCGGCGAGCTGGCAGTCATACTCTGGCCAGGGGAGAAAGGGATCGAGCATCGGGTACCGAAATTCGAAGAAGCTGACGCGGACTCCGTACACGGTGCCGTACAAGGTGGACCTGGCGACCTGTCCCGTCATAAAGGGAATGCCAGCCTGCCGGATCTCCAGCGCGAGCTGCAAAGGCTCCGCCAGGTGGTCGGCCCGAAACCAGTCGAAGTCCACGGAGCGGCGGTGGCCGAGGTGGAGAGCGATCGCCGTACCACCGGCGAGGTAGAAACCGTCCGGCGCCGTTTGCGGACCGAGGAGCCTCAGAGCCTTACGTTGCCGCTCGGTCAGGATCTCTGGATGAAAGCTCATGGAGCCCGGCGGTCCCAGACTTGCCGCCCTTCGCTGCGCAGCCAGGCATCGACAACGCGCCTTGGGATCCCAAGCATGAGCTGCCAGTAGCGCAACTGCGGCGGCGAGAGGCCCCGGCCGTCATGCTCCTCGATCCACCCGCGGATGGCATCATCCCCCAGGACGGAGCGGAGCCACTGGACCGTTTCCCAGGGTCCCGAGGCGAGGACGCGGCCGATGATCATCCCCTGGTCCCGATCCAGACGCAGAGAGCGGGGCTCAAGGTCCCAGAAGAGCTTCTTGACCTGCAGCGGAAGGGAATTCGTGGACCGAGCGGCCATCGTGGTTCCCAAGTATACCTTCTTGTGTAGAGGCTTTGGCGGGCCGGCCCGCCACCCTCCGGCATCCTCCCTGGAGAGGATACCCATGGCGGTCGCGGGCCGCTATCCTTGACCCGTGCTCATAGGGAGCTCGCGCGGTAGCGGACCTCCCGCCAGATCGAACGAAAGGAGATGTTCCCTGAAACGGTTCTATCCCCTCGCGATCCTCGGCCTTCTCGCCCTCGGAGTGAGCCTCGCGCCGGACGTCGACCCGCTCGATCCCAACTCGACACCTTTCATCACGTTTGATTGCAGTAACCTGAACGGGCATCCCTACCGGCGCGTGCAGCCCAGGTAGGACGAAAGCCGTTGCGGCCGAGCGCGTAGAACCCGGCTGTCCCAAGGCTCGCTTCAAAGCCCTCAGAGCACCTCTTCTTGTAGTGCTACAAGAGGCGTCTTGCCTCGGAAAGAGAGGTCTGCGTGAGGAATAGAAGCGTTCTCGCAGTGTTCGCGGTCTCGTTCCTGGTCGGCCTGTCTCCGCTGAGCGCGGATTCAAGGATCGGGCGCGGCATCGACGCCTTCACAACTACATCCAATGGGTCCACCTACATCGACTTTGCCCAAAATCCAATCCCGGCCGACTTCTTCTGCGAGGGCTCCGCGGCGTTCACCGAGCGGATGGCGCTCAGGGGCCTGCCTCTCACGACCGGAGCTCCGGGGCAACTTGGCAGCGCCGACACGGTCGTCGAGCGGCTCGACGACGCCGTCTTCGACGCCAAGGGCACTGCCGTGACACGTATCCAGTTCCGGGCCTTGTCGTTGGTGAGCGTCGCCCCCATCAAGACGGCCTGCGGAGCCTTTCTCGCCTACGTGTCCCTGGCCGGCCAGCAGAGGGTGACGAGGATGACGATTTACCAGACGAAAGCGGTCGGCGGGACCTTTGTCGCGCCTCTCGCGGTCAACGCGCGTATCACCTTCATCCCTGCGAAGCCCTTGAAGGGCAAGAGGACAGGGAAGTTGGAGCTAACCCAGAGCATCACCTTCCCCGCCAAGGCTCTTCCATGGAGCTTCCAGAGCCCGAGCGCGAAGAGGAAGAGGGTCGACTCGGTGACGGTGGATACCGACGGCGACCTGATCCCTGATACCGTACTTCCCGGTACGTCAAACTTCGCACCGGGCCGGTCGCCCAACAATCTCATGCGGGTTGCCGGCGAGGACTGCCCCCCTTGCACGGAGATGGTTTGCCACGATTACAACGGCGAGCAGCATTGTTTTTGGAATAACCCTCCATACTGCGAAATGGCAGCCTGCTAGCCTCTGGAGCACGGGCTCGGGGCGGCAGTCCCCGACTACGGGGCGGATGTCAATCAGGTACTTCATAGAGAGCAAGAAACCCCCTCGCGGCACCGGCACAGGCGCCGCGGGGGAGCGTGAGGGCTGACAGCCCGACCGTCGCGTGCAGCCCAAGTAACGCGGATCGATGCACGGACCCCAGAGAAAGGAGATCCTGATGCTCTCGTCCATGAGGTCGTTCCCCTCCCGTCGTTGGATCGTGGCGGTCCTCTTCGCCGCCGCTCTCTTCCTTCCCCTGCCGAGTCGGGCCGCCAACCGGATCGACATCGCCGCCGCGCGCGCCCTGCCGCTGGGGACGGTGGTCACCGTCAAAGGCTCGGTCACCGTCCCCTCGGGCGCCTTCTCCTCGAGCACCTTCGACCAAGGATTCGCCATCCAGGACCGGACCGGCGGCATCTTCGTCAGCATCGCCACCGATCTCGATCTCTCGGTCCGCCGCGAGGTCCAGGTCACCGGCCGCCTGGCGGACAACGGGGAGGGCGTGCTCAACCTCGTGGTGGCCGATGCCCGTGACGTCAAGGTGGAGGGCAAAGGGCCGCGGGTCGAGCCCCGCTGGGTGTCGACCGCGAGCGTCAACGAGTCGACCGAGAGTCTTCTTCTCCAGGTCGTGGGCACGATCACCGGGCCGATCGTGCCCGATCCTCCCTTCGGCACCATCCTCTCCCTCGACGACGGCTCCGGCCCGATCCGGATCTTCGCCTGCACCAGCACCGGCATCGACTTGAGCGGCCTGGCGACCGGCCAGCGGCTGAGCGTGACGGGGTTGGGCTACCAGTTCGGCGACTACGAGGTCGATCCCCGGTTCCAGAGCGACCTCCGCCGGCGCGAGGACTGACGGGGCAGGCGGGGTGGCGGAGGGCAGGGCAGGCACAGGGGCTCTGCCCCTACCTGCCCTGCCTGGGACCGCTCTCGACGGGTTCCTGCAAGTTTGTACACCATGCCGGCGTTTTACGGCGTAAAATGACGGCGACATGGACAAAACGGTACTCCAACGGATCACGGTCGCGCCGAAGGGCAGCTTCTTCCTGTTCGGTGCCCGCGGCGTCGGCAAGAGCACCTGGGCCCGCGAGACCCTCGCGCGGGCGCTCACCGCTTCGACCTTCTCGACGAGGGGCTTTTTCAAAGTTTCCTGGCCGACCCGGCGTTGTTCGGAGCCGAGCTGCGGACGCTCGAGCCGGACAGTTGGGTGGTGGTCGACGAGGTGCAACGGATTCCCGGGCTCTTGAACGAGGTCCACCGCGCGATCGAGGAGCTACGGCTGCGCTTCGCGCTGCTCGGATCGAGCGCCCGGAAACTCAAGACCGCGGGGACCAACCTCCTGGCCGGCCGGGCTCTATGGCGCACGATGTACCCTTTCGTGCCGCAAGAGCTGGGCGCCGCTTTCGACCTCGAGAGCACCTTGCAGTTCGGCAGCATCCCTCTCATCGTGGCGTCCGAGGAGCGAGCCGCGACCTTGGCGGCCTATGTCCAGCTCTACCTCCGTGAGGAGATTCGCGGCGAAGCGTTGGTGCGGAATCTTCCGGGCTTCGTCCGCTTCCTCCCGATCGCCGCTCTCGCTCACGCCCGGGTCGTCAACGTCGCCGGCATCGCCCGCGATTCGGGCACCGCGCGAACCACCGTGCAGGGCTATTTAGAGATCCTCGAGGACACTCTTCTCGCCTGGCGGCTGGCGGCCTTCGAGACCCGCCTGCGGGTGCGGGAACGCAAGCACCCGAAGCTCTACTGGCTCGATCCCGGCTTGGTGCGCGCGGTCAAAAAGCAGCACGGCGCCGTGTCTGCCGAGGAGGCGGGCCCCCTGTTCGAAGGCTTTATCCACACCTTGCTCCGCGCCTACGGCGACACGGGATCGCTGTTCGACGAGATCGCCTACTGGGCGCCGGCCGAAGCTCGGTCGGTCGAGGTCGATTTTCTCCTCCAGCGGGGTGGCGAGCACCTGGCCCTCGAAGTGAAAGCCGGGGCGCGCTTCACGCCCGCCTGGCTGTCCGGCCTCACGGCGATCGGCGACCTGCCGCGGCTCGCGCGGCGGGTCCTGGTCTACACCGGCACACGCGAGCTGCGCACGCCGGAGGGAATTGAGGTCTGGCCGCTCGCCAAGCTCCTCACCGCGCTCGCGGAAGGGACGCTCTGGCCTTGAGCCTCCGGCCGGTGGTGTCGCATCGGGAGCCCTGCACCCGCCACCCTTCGTAGCTCGCTCCCAGGCGGGACGGGGAGCCGTATCCTCTCTAGAGACGATACCCACGGCGGCCGCGGACCGCTATCCTGCGAGAGCAGGGCCTGAGACCCAACAAAGGAGACAGCGAATGAGTTGGTTAACGAGAAACGTAGTTGCCGGTGTGTTTGCATTGACGTGCCTCGTGGTGTTCCTGGCAGCGACCCCCGTCGCCGCCCGACCCGCGGTGCCGGACAGCGAGCGGTCGATCGCGCTTTTCCCGGGCGATATCGAGCCGAGACTCCATGAGTCTTCCGTTCCTATCTGGGATCGCGAGGAAGGTATCGTCATCGCTGGGCCTTCCGCACCCCAGCTCGATGCGCTGCGCGCAGAGGGCATCGAGCCGATCTGGAGCGCTCCCGACCACGGCCAAGGCATCCACGTCTTGAGCCACGACCGCTACTTCACCCCGCCCGTCCTCCCCGGTGTTGTTGCCCGCTTCGAGATCAACCCTCGTGCGATGCTCTATCTCATCCCTGCGGAGCTCACGATGAACCTGCCGGGGCTCAAGTTCCACGGCCTCTTCCATGGCGTGCCGCGCGTCGCGCTCGCGCCGGTCCGCGTCCATCCCGCCGATCGCGCCGCCGCGCCGCCTGTGGCGTTGGCCCCCATCGCGCTGGTGCAGCAGATCGTCGACGCCACCAGCCAGGCGAGCTGGTTCCAGGACGTCCGCGACCTGTCCGGCGACAGCGACGTGACCATCCCCGGCTTCTGCACCAACTGCCGCATCCGCACCCGCGCCTCGAACTACATGTTCCCGCTCAACAACACCGGCACCCCGCTCGGCAACCCTTTCGCCTCCGAGTACCTGGAGATGAAGGCCGCGGGCTGGGGCTTCACCGGCCCCTACGCGGTGCGCGAGAGCTACACCTCGGCGAATTCGGGCTGCACCACCCGACAGGGCTCGCAGACCTGGGAGAACCTCGTCTTCACCCTGCCCGCCCAGGTCGACTACGCGCAGACCCAGCAGGTCATCTTCCTCGTCCATTACGACACCATCTCGGAGAGCGCCGCCAACGACGCCAACAATTCAGAGGGCGCGGACGACGCGATCTCCGGCGGCTCGGCGCTCCTTGAGGCGATGCGGCTGTTCAACGGCTACGCCTGGCAGTTCCCGGTGAAGTTCCTCTTCGTCAGCGGCGAGGAGGTCGGGCTGTGCGGCTCGACGGCCTACACCCGCATGCATCCCACGGCGCCGATGTGGCGCGTGCTCAACATGGATCAGACCGCGTTCGACGGCAACAAGAACGGCCTGATGAACCTGTACAACTGGAGCACGGCGAGCTGCCCCTCGTGTGTCGCCTTTGGCGATGCCTTCGTCCAGGCCAACGCCGACTATGGCACCATCATCGATCCTGCGAAGATCGTGCGCAACACGACCAAGATGTGCCAGACCGATCACTGCCCGTTCTGGAACATCGGCGTGACCGCGATCGATCTCAACGAGGACCTGACCAACAATGACATCTGTCCGTGTTTCGATCAGTTCCAGAGCTCGACCTGCCGCGACACCGTCACCCAGTTCTACCCGGTCGGCGGCACGACGCTGATGTTCGATCAGAACTATTCGTGGCCGACCGAGAAGGCCGCCATCGCGCTCATCGCCGCCACCGCCCAACCGCTCTACGCCTGCCCCGCCACGGGCGCGACGGTCACCGCCACCACGGGCACGCTGCCGCAGGCGCAGCTCACCTGGGCCGACGTGCCGCCGGTGACCAACTACGTGGTGGAGCGGGCGGACGGCGGCTGCGGCGGCACTTTCGCCGGCATCGCGTCGACCGCCACGGCCGGGTATACGGATACCGCCGTCGCCGCCGGCGCCACCTACGGATATCGCATCCGCACCTGCCCGTTCCAGGTGAGCAACTGCGCCGTGGCGGTCATCCCGGGCACGACCCCGACCACCACGACCTTCCTTTCCGTTGCCGCGCAGGACGGTTGGGTGCTGGAATCGACCGAGACCTCGAACGTCGGCGGTTCGATCGACGCGACCGCCACGTCCACCAGCGCTTTGCGAGTGGGTGACGACAACAAAAACCGCCAGTACAAGACCGTCGTCTCCTTCGACACTTCGGCGATCCCCGACGGCGCCACCCTCCTCTCGGCGACCCTGCGACTGCGCCGCGGTACGCTCTCCGGTACCAATCCCTTCACCACCCACGGCACCTGCTGGGTCGACGTCCAGTCGGGCAGCGGCTTCTCGGGCTCGACGACGCTCCAGACCGGCGACTTCCAGGCCGCGGCGACCGCCGTCCAGGCGGCGAGCCTCACCAATGCCATCAACAACCTGGACTGGTCGACCGGCAACTTGAACGCCGCGGGCCTCGCGGCCGTCAACAAGACGGGCACGACGCAACTCCGCGTCTACTTCAACTTGGACGACAACAACGACAAGAGCGCCGACTACATCGGCTACTACTCGGGCGACAACGGGACCGCGGCCAATCGGCCGCAGCTCGTGGTGGTCTATCAGTAGCGGGAGAGAGGCGCCTTCCACGCTCGCCCAATAGAAAGGAATGTACCGATGCGATGGCTTTCAATGAAGACCGTGCTCACCCTCCTCACGCTCCTCGCACTCCTATCGCCCGCCACTCTGGCGGCCGCCGGCGCACCGCACTGGCAGGCCGTGGTGCAGCATGGCGACGTCCCGCCGCCCCTCTACGAGGCCGGCATCTCCTTTTCCCGCGAGGGGAATGAGGCGGACACCCTCTACCGCTTCGCCGGCGTGCGCGAGATCGCCGGGGAAGACTCCCTGGTCAACGATTTTTACGCTCTGGATCTGGACACCTTCACCTGGAAGAACCTGGGGTCGCCGCAAACTCCGGCGGCGCGGGCCAACGCGCAGATGATCCCCGGCCCCTGCGTCCACTGTGTGAGCGTCGTGGGCGGCCGGGGCGATTTTCGTACCGGTGTGATGTTCCCCGAGATGCAGACCTATCACATCAAGACCGGCCGCTGGGAGCCGGTGCCGGCGGACCAGCTCGGGACGTCCTTCGCCGTGCAGCGCGCCGCCGGGCTGGTCGTCGAGGTGCCCGAGCCGCACGGGAAAAAGACGACGATCTATGTCTTCGGCGGGGTGGGCAACACGCAGCCCAGGTTCCCCACGACCCCCACGGGTCTCCACGACGACGTCGCCGTCTACGACTCCCATTCCGGCTGGCGGATCGTCGAAACTTCGGGCGTGAAACCCGCGCCGCGCGCCTGGATGACCGGCGGGTACGATCCCGCCACCCACTCGCTGCTGGTCTTCGGCGGCTATCGCCTGGGGCTGGACCAGGGGCCGGACACGCCGGGCTCCGAGCTCTTCGGCCCGACGAACTACACCAACGACCTCTGGTCGCTCAACCTCGACACCTTCACCTGGACGGAGCTCCATCCAACAGGCCCGCTGCCATCGCCCCGGGACAACGTCTCGGCCTTCTTCGACACCGCCCACGGTTGGCTCGTCATTTTCGGCGGCGGGCAATTCGACGGCGCCGTCAACGACCTCTGGTACTACTCGCGAGCCCAGAATCGCTGGACCCAGGTGGCTTTCGCACCCGGCGCGCCGGTCCCCCCGGGCCGCACCGGCAGCGTCTCCTTCCTGCGGGAGACGGACGACGCTTTCGAGCTCTTCCTCCACGGTGGGACCACCGGCGAGCCCGACGGCGACCTCTTGAACGACCTGTGGAAACTGACCTGGCCGAAGGACTGACCGTATTTTTCTTCTCAAGAAAGGAAAACGTCCCTTGAAACAATTCCTTCCCCTCACGATCCTGGCCCTGCTCGCCCTCGGCGCGACTCCCGCGTCGGCCGACGGCAACGATTTCTCGGGCACCTATCTCGCGTCCCTCCCGACGCGCGCGGAGATCCTCCAGATCCATGCCGACGGCACGGCGGAGATCACCCTCTCGGATCAGGTCACCTCGGGCGCCGGGGGGCTCACCTTCAGCGACAGCCTGGGTTCCTGGAAGGTCGCCGGGCCGCGCAAGCTCACCGCGCGCTTCCTGAATTTGAACTTTGCCGGGACGGATTTCTCGGGCAATGCGGTGGTCGACTACGTGTACCTGTTCGGGGCGAATTTCCGCACCATCGCCGCGAGCTGCCAGGGGAAGATCTTCCCGCCCGGGGTAGACCCGTTCAACCCGAGCTCGGTCCCCGTCGTCACCTTCGATTGCAGCTATCTGACCGGGCACCCCTACCAGCGTATGCCGCTTCCGTAAGGGCGCACGTCCCGCCGGCCCACCTCACCGGCCGGCGGGACGAATCTTACAATTCACATTACGGCGCGCCGTACACCCCGATGCTGGACCCACTAACCCTCGAACCCGAGCACCAGCCGCTTGCCCAACGCGTTGGCGGCGCGCTCCAACTGCTTGAGCGTGGGATTCGCGTTGGGCTTCTCCAGGCGTTGTACCGCGGGCCAGGACGTGCCAAGGGCCCGTGCCAGATCCGCCAGGCTCTTGCCTTCCGCCTGCCGGGTCACGCGCAGCAGGATCGCCGTCTGTACCGCCGCGCTGGGGCTTGCCACGGGCCGCCGGGTGCGCTTGCCGGGCAAGGGAATCTCCACTCCGTCCTCCAAGCGTTGCTCCAGGATACCCGTCAACACCTCGGCGGCATTGAAGGCGCACTCTTCCGGGGTCGCGCCCTCCGTGAAGGCTTCTTCGATGTCCAGGAACTGCACGACGAAGCCGCCGCTCTCCTGCGGCTCCAGTGTGTAGGGATACTCCAGCTTCATGTCAGCTTCACTCCAGTCTGTTTCTCGATTTTGCGGATCAGGCCGATGCCCAGGTCGCGCCCTCCGTGGACAGGAACCGGCACCGATGTGCCGTCTTTCCGCAGGATGTGGTGACTGCCACTGATACGGACTTCCTTCCAGCCTGCCGATTGCAACTTCTTGATGACCGCTCTCCCGTGCACGGGTAGAGTCTATCAGAAAAGATATATGTCGGTCACCTTCGTGGGCAACAGCGCTCCGCCCGTGGCCCCCTCTCCCAGCCGGAGGAAGGCGCTAACTTTGCGGCCAAGGGACGGGGAGGGCGCTCGCACCGCAGAGACGCCCCGACGGCGGAGGTAACGGAGAGGTTCCGGACGGCGGTTGGGGGCGTCTCTACGAAGGCCCGTGAGGTAGGGGGCTAATTCTTTCACAGCCTCTGAGCGGAGGATCTCCCCTCCGCTCAAAGACGGGCGAGGCACTCGCCGATGGCCTTTTCGACCACCTTGGTGCTTTTCGGGCTCACCCCCGCCTGGCGGGCATGGACACGCCAGCGGGCCGCGGCCACGGCTACCTCGTCGAGAATCGATTCGGCGTCGCGGTCCGTGATTCCCGCCGGAGCCGCCAATTGCAGCAGATGGCGGCGCGCGGGCGCGCGGCCTTCTCCGGCGACGGTCATGGTGTGCTCCCCGCCGGGGCCTGCCGCGAACACGAGATCATAGGCCGGCGCCGGCTCCCAGTCGCCTGCATCGGTCATGCGGAAGGCGAAGTTCTTCACATGGTCGTCACGGTTGTGCGTGAGAACGTTGAAAACCATCCGGCGGTAGCACTCCAGAACCGCTTGATGATCCCGGGTCAGAATCCGCGTCACCTCGAGGAGCTGGCGGTAGTCGCAACTCGGGATGCGGAAGTTGGCGTGAATGAGATTGCCGAAGGTATGCACGTGGTAGCGGTGGTTGCCCCGGCGATCGAAACGCTCCACCCCGAAGAACCGCTCTCCCTCTGCCGTCTCGAAGAGCCGTGCGGGCGGCATGGCGAGGCCCGCCTCTCTCGCCATGAGGGAGTAGGCGAGCTCACCCGGACCCGCGTCGGGCGAGTCTTGCCGGGCAGGGAACTTGACGATCCAATGCGTATAGCCCGGCGGCAGGTCGTCCTCACCCGAGAGGATCGAATCCCCGGAGACTCCGACCAAGACCTTCGGTCGCGCACCGCCGGGGCTGCCGCCGGCGCGCAGAAGCTGCGGCAGAACCTCTCCCGCGGTGCCCTCGACCACCTGCTGGGACGCGCGAGCCATCTGGTGCAGGTCGAGTCTCTGTGCCGCTGGGTCCATGGGCTCGGCCGGTGGGTGATAGGTGAGCGCCCCCATGGTCCGGGTGCCGAGATACGCCAGCCGATCCAGCACCGACACCTCGGCGAGGGCCGAGCCTCGCTGCTGAAAGAAGCGGTCCATGAGCAATAGGCCCCAGCCATCCGGCAACGAGTCATCAAAGAGACCAAAGATCGGGCCGAAGGCGTGGTCGCGGTGCTCGATGAGACCGCTCTCGGGCGGCAGCTTGAAGGGAGACAACCAAAGAGGGTCGCGCAGGAAGGCTGGATCGTACTCGAAGACGACCTGTCCGCCGGCCGAGCCGGCCGATCGCGGCCCGGTCTCCGCCAACTGGCCGACGACGCGTTCTTGGCCCGGCTCGCGGCGGAGCCGCACCTCCAACCTCTTCATATCCGGCCTCTTTTGCGCCCGGGTCGCTGCTCGGCCGCCTCGAGCTCGGCGAGCGACGACGCGCGAGGGGGGTGGAGCAGGAGGTCGAAGTCATCCAGCCGGTTGAGGGCGAAGGCGAGCTCGAGCAGGCTCTGGAGCGAGATCCTGCCTGATTCCTCGAAGCGCCGCAGGGAGGCCAGGCTGACCCCGGACCGTTGGGCCAGAGTGAGCTGCTTCCAACCCTTGGCCAGCCGTAGCGCCTTGACCCGGGCGGCCAAGGTCTCGCTGACCTGCTCGGGCGTCCTGAGTGAAAAGCCGTCCATAGCGCTTGTCCTCCCTGGGTTGCGGACTCTCAGCTACAGATATTATAGTAGCGATAGAGGCCAATAAGGAGGTCAAGCGTTCAAATGTTGGCGTTTCCATCTGGGGCCGCCGCGGCCAGCGGCGGGGAGCTGGCTCAACGATGGCCGCTGGCCGGTCGTGGCCCGAGTAGGCGACGGGAACGTCCTCAGACGAGGACGGTTGGCGTGGGGCCGCCGGTGCGCTCCCCGTCGTCCGGCGGACGGTACTCTCTTTGCACCTTCCGGAAGCGTTATGCTGTGGGCTATGGAGACCCGAACCATGAAACGCACTCCCGCCAGGCGGCCCGTGGCCGCCGGTTTCCTGCTCGCCCTGGCCTTCGCGCCCGGCCTGGGCCGTGCCCAGACGCCGCCGGCATCGCCGGCACCGCCGCCATCGTCGGCGGCACCCGCCCCGCCCCCGTCCGCCCAGCGGCCGGCGCCGCGGCCGGGGACCCGGCTCGACGACGCGCCGACCTTCGGCGAGCGCATCGAGGTGAGGGTGGTCAACGTCGAGGTGGTGGTCACCGACAAGAGCGGCACCCGGGTCCCCGGGCTCGGCGCCGCCGACTTCCGCCTGAAGGTCGACGGCAAGGAGGTGCCGATCGAGTACTTCAGCGAAGTGCGCGGCGGCGACGCCGTCGTCCCCGGCCCCTCCGAGGGGCCGATCGTGGCCGGCCTGCCGAGCCTGGCGCCGGGCAGCCCGGTGGGGACCTCCTACCTGGTCCTCGTCGACGACTACTTCTCGCTCGCCCAGCGGCGGGACGAGGTTCTGCGTTCGCTCAAAGACGACATCGGGCGCCTCCAGCCCGAGGACCGGATGGCGATCGTCGCCTACGATGGCCGCAAGCTCGACATGCTGGCGAGCTGGACCGGCGACCAGGCGGTCCTCGGCCGCGCCCTGGGCCAGGCCATGACACGGCCGGCGCACGGCCTCGACCGCCTGGCCGAGCTGCGCAGCTTCGACACCGCGCGCCAGCTGCAGCCGCTGCGCCCCCTGCAGCTGATCCAGCGGAGCCCCCTCGACAACCGGCTGGACGTCGAGGAGCGCTCCTACGCCGAGCGCCTGGCTGCCCAGGTCCAGAAGTCGGTCGACGCCGCCATCTCCACCCTGCGCAGCTTCGCCTCGCCGCCCGGTCGCAAGGTGATGCTGCTCCTCGACGGCGGCTGGCCCTACTCGCCCGGCTCCTACGTCGCCAACGACGTCAACCGGCCGGTCCTCGACCGCGACGTGCCGGACGGCGAGGCCCTGCTGCGGCCGCTCGCCGACGCCGCCAACCTGCTCGGCTACACCGTCTACCCGGTGGACGTACCGGGGCTCGACGGGACGACCGTCGACGCCGCGCAGGGGGGGCCGCCGCCCGTCGTCAGCTTTCCCGTCCGCCAGCAGGAGATCTCCGCCACGCTCGACTACGTGGCCCAGGAGACCGGCGGGCGGCCGCTGCGCGCCGGCCTGCGCCGGGCGGCCCTGGAGAACGCGGCGGGGGACACCCGCGCCTACTACTGGCTGGGCTTCAGCCCGGCCCACAAGGGGGACGACCGGCGCCACAACGTCCAGGTCGAGGTCCGGCGGGCGGGGCTCAAGGTGCGTTCGCGCTCCGGCTACGTCGACCTGTCGAAGGGTGGCGAGTCGGCGATGATGGTCGAGAGCGCCATGCTCTTCGGCAGCCCCGCGGGCAGCGAGTCGCTGCCCTTCGAGCTGGGGGCTGCCGTCCGCTCCGGGCGGCGGGAGATCGAGGTGCCGCTCAAGGTCGCCCTGCCGGTCAACGCCATGGCGGTGGTGCCGATCGAGGGCAAGTACCGGGCCGAGTTGGAGCTCCGGGTGGCCGCCCTGGACGAGAACGGCAACCGCTCGGACATCCCGATGCAGCCGATCAAGCTCGCCTTCGCGACCGCGCCGGAGCGGGGCAAGTACGTCCCCTACGGCCTGAAGCTCAAGCTGCGGCGGATCCGCCAGCACCTGGTCATCGCCCTTTTCGACCCCATCGGCGGCAAGATCCTGACCGCCGAGACGGACGTCAATCCGCCCAAATGAGAGGCGCCGAGCCGGGCCGGGTCCGCACGAGGGAAGGCAGGCAAGCCTGGCGGTTCGCCGCCGGTCTGCCGGTTTCGCTTTTCCTGACGCTCGGGCCGGCCCTCGCCCGAACCCCGCCGCCGGACGTCCCGAGCTTCGGCGAGCGGATCGAGGTGCGGGTGGTCAACGTCGAGGTGGTGGTCACCGACAAGGGCGGCAACCGGGTGCCGGGGCTCGCCGCCGCCGACTTCCGCTTGAAGGTCGACGGCCAGGAGGTGCCGATCGAGTTCTTCAGCGAGGTCCGCGGGGGGGGCGCCGTCGTCCCCGGTCTCGCGGCGGGGCCGATCGTGGCCGGCCTTCCCAGCCTGGCGCCGGGCAACCCGGTGGGGACCTCCTACCTGGTCTTCATCGACGACTTCTTCTCGGCCCCCCAGCGGCGCGACGAGGTGCTGCGCTCCCTGGCGGGCGACCTCGGGCGCCTGCAGCCGGAGGACCGCATGGCGATCGTCGCCTTCGACGGCCGGAAGCTCGCGCTGCTGGCGAGTTGGACGGGGGATCCGGCCGCCCTCGGCCGCGCCCTGGCGCAGGCGAGGGCGCGGCGGGCCCACGGCCTGGACCGGATGGCCGAGCTGAACACCTCCGACATCGGGCGGCAGCTGACCCCGCTGGTCCCCTTGCAGCTGATCCAGCCGAGCGCGGTGAGCAGCCGCCTGGACCCCGAGGCGCGCATGTACGCCGAGCGCCTGGCCGACCAGGTCCAGAAGTCGGTCGCCGCCGCGGTCTCGACCCTGCGCAGCTTCGCCTCGCCGCCCGGCCGCAAGGTGATGCTGCTCCTGGACGGCGGCTGGCCCTTCTCGCCCGCCTCCTACGTGGTCAACGACAACCGGCCGGTCTTCGACCGCGACGTGCCGGGCGGGGAGGCCCTGCTGCGGCCGCTCGCCGACGCCGCCAACCTGCTCGGCTACACCCTCTACCCGGTGGACGTCCCGGGGCTCGACGCGACCTTCGCCGACGCCTCGGTGGGGGGGCCGCCGCCCGTCGTCAGCTTCCCCGTCCGCCAGCAGGAGATCGCCGCCACCCTGGACTACGTGGCCCGGGAGACCGGCGGGCGGCCGCTGCACGCCGGCCTGCGCCGGGCGGCCCTGGAGATCGCTGCGGGGGACACCCGCTCCTACTACTGGCTGGGCTTCTCCCCGGCGCGCCAGGGGGACGACCGGCACCACGCCATCGAGGTCGAGGTCCGGCGGGCGGGCCTCGCCGTCCGCTCGCGCACCGGCTACGTCGACCTGTCGAGGCGGGGGGAGGGGGCGATGCAGGTCGAGAGCGCCCTGTTCTTCGGCACCCCTTCGGGTGCCGAGTCGCTGCCCGTCGAGCTGGGGGCCGCCGTGCGCTCCGGATGGCGCGAGATCGAGGTGCCGGTTTCGATCGCCCTGCCGATCCAGGCGATGGCGGTGGTGCCGGTCGAGGGCCGGTGGCGGGCCGATCTGGAGCTGCGGGTGGCCGCGCTGGATGAGAACGGCGACCGTTCGGACGTCCCGGCGGTGCCGATCCAGCTCACCTTCGACACCGCGCCGGAGCGCGGCCGGTACGTACCCTACAACCTGAAGCTCAAGCTGCGCCGCATCCGCCAGCACCTGGTCCTCGCCCTTTTCGACTCGATCGGTGGCAAGATCCTGACCGCCGAGGCGGACGTGGACCCGCACAAGTGAGGGCGCGCCCCCTATAATCGAGGGCGAACCACGAGGGAGGGGGCTCTTCCGCGTCCTCCCGCTCCATTCTCGGAAGAAGACAGGGACTTCTCATGCACCTCTATCGATTCACCGCCAAGCTCGGCACGGTCGGCAAGACCGGCCTCGGCCTGCTCCTCGCCGGGGCCGTCCTGGCCGCCAATGTCGGCAACGCCGTCCATGCCGCCAGCCAGTCGCCGGCGACCGACGCCGCCGCCAAGGCGCACGCCGCCGCCGCGATCAAGTCGACCCCGCCGCCCGCCGCTCCCAAGGGAACGGCTGCCTCCCCGGCCGGCAAGAACGGCACCGCCGCGGCGTTCGTCGACACCGAGGTCATCGACGTCTCGGTCGTCAACGTCGACGTCTACGTCACCGACAAGCAGGGCAAGCGGGTGCCCGGCCTCGGCAAGAACGACTTCGAGATGTTCGAGGACGGCAAGCCGGTCGCCATCACCAACTTCTACGCCGTCGAAAATGGCAAGGCCATCGGCGAGGGGGCGCCGTCCCCGGTCGGCGCCGAGCCGCCGCCGCCCGGCCCGCCCGGCATTGCCACGACGCCCCCGGTCCCCGAGGACCAGCGGCTGCGCCTGGTGGTCTACATCGACAACTACAACCTCCACCCGTTCAACCGCAACAAGGTGATGCGCGACCTGCGCAACTTCCTGCGCGACCACGTGTCGCGCGAGGACCGGGTGATGCTGGTCTCCTACGACCGCGAGCTGCACGTGCGGCGGCCCTTCACCAGCGACTCGGAAGTGATCGCCGGCGCCCTGACCGAGCTCGAGACGGTGACCGGCAACGCCGTCCACTTCGATTCCGACCGGAGGAGCGTCCTGGACCAGATCAACGATGCGCAGAGCTACGACGAGGCGCTCAACTTCACCCACCTCTACGCCGAGTCGGTGTTCAACGACCTCTCCTTCTCGATCGACGCGATCAAGAAGATCGTCGATTCGCTGGCCGGCCTGCCGGGCAGGAAGGCCATCCTCTACGTCTCGGACGGCATCCCGATGATCGCCGGCCAGGACATCTACTACGCCCTGACCGACAAGTACCCCACCCAGTCGGGGGGCCTGAACGAGTCGATGCAGTTCGACGCCTCCCGCCGCCTGCTGGAGGTGACCTCCGCGGCCAACGCCAACCGGGTCACCTTCTACACCATCGACGCCGGCGGCCTGCGCACCTACGAGTCGACGACGGCGGAGAACCACGGCGTCGGCCCCGGCCAGAGCGTCTACGTCGACACCGTCAACATGCAGAACCTGCAGAGCCCGCTCCAGACCCTGGCCGAGACCACCGGCGGCAAGGCGGTGCTCAACACCAACAACGTGGGCCCGGACCTGAACCGGATTGCGGCCGACTTCCAGACCTACTACTCGCTGGGCTACACCCCGACCCACCTGGGCGACGGCCGCTACCACAAGATCACGGTCAAGGTGAAAAAGAAGGGCTTGGACGTGCGCCACCGCACGGGCTACCGCGACAAGAGCATCGAGTCGCAGATGAACGACGGTACGGTGGCGGCGCTCGATTTCGCCTTCGACTCGAACCCCTTGAACGTCGGTTTGGATTTCGGCCGGCAGTCGCAGCGCGAGGACGGCTACTATCTCCTCCCCATCGAGGTGAAGATCCCCATCGGCCGGCTGGTCCTCGTGCCGCGCGAGAAGGTGCGGGCAGCCTCGGTCCGCTTCTTCGTCGCCGCCATGGACGCCGACGGCAACAAGTCGGAGGTGCAGCAGGCCCGCATCCCCATCCAGGTCCCCGAGGCGGAGATTGCCACGGCGAAGCAGAAATACTATGTTTACAGCGTGAGCTTGCTGATGCGCAGAGGGGATCACCGGGTGGCGGTGGGGGTGCGGGACGATCTGGCGTCGGCATCCTCCTTCCTCGCCAAGGGCGTCCGGGTAGGGGGGTGAAGTTGCGGGTAGGAGGTAGCTTTTGAGCTGGGTCGACCTCTTCCGCTCGCTGGGCGGATCGCTGATCGAAGTCCTGCGGGCCGAGGTCGACTCCCTCAAAGAGGAGCTGGCGAGCTCGGGCCGACACTTAGGCGTCGGCCTCGCCCTCCTGGGCGGCGCCGCCGTCCTCCTCTTCTGGACCCTGGGCGCGCTGATCTTCACCCTCGGGGCTGTGCTCGCCATCTGGCTCCAGGTCTGGGCGGCGGCCCTGATCGTCGTCCTCCTCTTCCTCCTGGGTGCGGCGCTCCTCATCGCCCTCGGTCTGCGCCAGCTCAAGCGTTTCGAGAACCCCTTGGAGAGCCTGCGCGAGCACGTCTCCGACCACCTCGACTGGTGGCAGCACACCCTGCTGCGCGAGGAGAAGAAGATCCCGGTGCCGCCGGCCGCCGCCGAATATCGCAGGGGACGGGAGAGCGGGGGAGAACGGAGGGAGACGCCATGAGCCGATTGGACGAGGCCCGCCGCCAGGCCGAGCTCAAGCTGGAGCAGAGCCGTCGCGAGGTCGAGCAGCGCCTGGCCGAGGTCAAGGCCGCGGTCGAGAGCGAGCTGGGGGTGGTCCCCCGGCGCAGCTACATGGCTCTCGCCCTGCTCGCCGGCGCCGGCGGCTTCGTGCTGGGGATGAAGGGAGTGAAGCGGCGTCCCCGCCGTCTCCGCGCGAAGGGGCGCCGGGATCGCTGAACGTCGACTGCCCGGTCTACTGCCCGGTCGACTGCCCAGAGACCGGGCGCTTGAAGACCATGGCGATGTTGTCGGTGGCGCCGGTCTTGAAGTTGACCGAGGTGATCGATACGAGCTCCCACCCTTCCTCCCCGAGCAGGTTCAACTGCGGGGCGGCGTTTGGATCGAGGCGATAGTTCTCGCTCCGGATGTTGATGATCTTGTATTCCCACTTACTCATATCCGCACGCTCCTTTAAAGATCCTCACCCGTCGAGCGGGCCACCCGCGTCATTGTAGCTGAAAGGCTCATGTTCTCTAGGGGGTACGTATAATCCGCACGCGGACACCGCGCCCCGCGTTCCAGAGCGTTGCGAGATCCGCGCCATCGAGCGAGACCTCGAGCGTGCCCAAGGAGCCGGGGAGGAGGCCGGGCTCGCCGGGGGCCAGCTCCCGGTAGTGGGTGACCCGGCGGGTCACCGTGTGGCCGGCGAGGCTCGCCTCGAACCGGGGCGCCTGAAGCCAGGCGGCGGGGATGTCGGTCACCAGGTTGCCGAAGCGGTCGACGTGGATCACCCGGCCGAGGAGGGTGTCGCCCTCCCGGCGCGGCGGCTCGCCGGGGAGGAGCACCGGATCGTCGATCACCGGCCCCAGGGCCGCCGCCGGCGTGCCGTTCAAGAGGGCGGCGGCTAAGGGGGCGAAGCGGTCGCGGCCGTGGAAGGTCTGGCCGGGGGAGGGCCGGTAGAGATCCGGCCGGTGGGCGGCCCGGGCCACGCCGTCCCCCAGGGGCGGCAGGAACGGGGTGAGGAGGCCGTTGTCGGGGGCGAGGAAGAAGGCCCCGGCGTTCTCGACGAGGAGCAGCCGCCGGTCGCTCCCCACCCCCGGGTCGACCACCGCCAGGTGCACGGTGCCGGGAGGGAAGGCGGGAGCGGCGGCGGCGAGGAGGAAGGCGGCGGTTTCGACGTCGCCGGGCGGCACCTGGTGGGAGAGGTCGACGATCGAGGTCCCGGGCGCCAAGCCCAGGACGACCCCCTTGACGGCGGCCACGTACCAGTCGGCGAGCCCGAAGTCGGTGGTGAGGGTGAGGAGCGGCATGTCGTCTCGTCCTGTACAATCCCGCCCGTGCCGACCCCGGAGATCTCCGCCCGCCGCCTTCTCCTCTTCACCAAGCCGGCTCGCGCCGGGCGGGTGAAGACCCGGCTGATCAGCGATCTTACCCCGGCTCAGGCGGCGGCTCTCCATACCGCTTTCGTCGAGGACCTGCTCTCCCGGCTCAGGCGAGCGCGCTGCGAGCTCCATCTCGCCTGGGCGCTCGACGAGGGGGAGGCGCTGCCGGAAGCGGCGATTTTTGAGGGCGGTGCCGGCCTCCCCGGACTGCGCCAGGAGGGGGGCGACCTGGGCGAGCGCCTCTACACCGCCCTGGCGGGCGCCGCCCGCGAGGCGCGGGCAGTGGCGGCCCTGGGGAGCGACCACCCGACCCTGCCGGTCGAGCTCGTCCACCGCGCCTTCGCCGCGGTCGAGGCCGGCGCCCGGGTGGTTCTCGGGCCGGCGGAGGATGGCGGCTACTACCTGATCGCCCTGGTCGCCCCGGTCCCCCGGCGGCTCTTCCAAGGCATCGACTGGAGCACCGGCCGGGTGCTCGCCCAGACTCTCGACCGCTGCCGGGAGCTGGGAATCGTCCCCGACCTCCTGCCGGTGGCGGCTGACGTCGATACCCCTGAGGACCTGGAACGGCTCGCCCGGCAGATGGCAGACTCCGACCTCGGCTGCCCGCGCACCCGCGGCCTGCTCGCGGCCTGGGGCCGCTTGCCGAAGGAGGTGGAAGCGCGATGAGACTCCTTTCCGCCGAGGCCATGCAGACGGTCGACCGCGCCGCCATCGACGAGCTGGGCATCCCCGGCCCGGTGCTGATGGAAAACGCCGCCATCGGGGTGGTCGACGCGATCGGCGAGAGCTTCCCCGATGCCGATTCAGTGGCGATCTTCTGCGGTCCCGGGAACAACGGGGGCGACGGCCTCGCCGTGGCCCGCCACCTGGCGGTCCGCGGCTACGACGTCTACGTCTTCCTCGTCTTCTCCGGGAGGAAGCCGAGCGCCGACGCCAAGGCCCAGCTCGCCATCTGCCGCAAGATGGAGCTGCCGATCGAGGAGCTGCGCTGCGAGGAGGATGAGGACGACGACGACCTCGTCGACGCCATCGAGGCGGCGCGCGAGACCGACTTGATCGTCGACGCCCTCTTCGGCACCGGCCTCGCCCGGCCGCTCGACGGCGCCGTGGCCATCCTGGTCGACGGCCTGAACGACCTGCCGGTGCCGCGGGTGGCGGTCGACATCCCGAGCGGGCTCCACGGCAGCCGGGGGGAGATCTTCGGGCCGCACGTCGAGGCCGACCTGACGGTCACCTTCGCCGCCCCCAAGATCGCCCATGTCTTCCCGCCCGCCGCCGGCGCGGTGGGGGAGCTGGTGGTGGCCGACCTCGGCATCCCGCCCTCCCTCGTCGAGGCGGCGCCGGGTGGGCTCCACCTGCTCGACCCCGAGGAGCTCGAAGGGCTCCTTCCCGAGCGCGACGTCGACGGGCACAAGGGGGATTACGGGCACGCCCTGCTCGTCGCCGGCTCGCCGGGGAAGGCGGGGGCGGCGATCCTCGCCGCCCGCGCCGCGGTGCGCGTCGGAGCCGGCCTGGTGACCGTCGCGGTGCCCGAGCCGCTCCTGGCGACGGTCGACCTGGGCTCGGTCGAGTCGATGACTCTGCCCCTCCCGGCCGGCCCCTCCGGGCAGCTGGCGGCGGCCGCGGTCGATCGCCTGCTCGCCTTCGCCCAGGGCAAGAGCGCCCTGGCCTTGGGGCCGGGCCTGGGCCAGGAGACGGAGACCGCGGAGGCCATCCGCCGCCTGGTGCAGGAGGCCGACCTCCCCCTGGTGCTCGACGCCGACGGTCTGAACGCCTTCGCCGGCCGGGCGGGCGAGATCGCCGGCCGGGCGGCCCAGGGACGCGAGACCGTGCTCACCCCGCACCCGGGGGAGATGGGGCGCCTCCTGGGCATCCCGACCGCCTCTGTGCAGGCCGACCGCATCGCCGCGGTCCGCCGGGCGGCCCGGGAGACCCGGGCGGTCGTCGTCTTGAAGGGCCATCTCAGCCTGATCGCGGTGCCCGAGGCCGCGGGGGAAGACGACGGCGACGAGGGGGACGGGGAGGCGGCGGTCTACGTCAATCCCACCGGAAACCCGGGGATGGCGACCGGCGGCACCGGCGACGTCTTGACCGGCATTCTGGTCGGGCTCCTCGCCCAGGGGCTCGCGGCGCCCGAGGCGGCGCAACTCGGGGTCTACCTGCACGGCCTGGCCGGCGACTTCGTGGCGGAGCGGTTCGGGGGCGCCAGCGGGCAGGGCCGGGGATTGGCGGCGGGCGACCTCGTCGAGGCGCTGCCCGCGGCCTTCCAGAAGCTCGCCGCGGCGGGGGAGTAGGCCCCTGCGGCGCTGGGCGACGGCGAACGAGGCCGAGACCGAGGCGCTGGGCGCCGCCCTGGCCGGGGAGCTGGCGCCCCACGGCGTCCTCCTCCTCTCCGGCGAGCTGGGGAGCGGCAAAACCGTCCTCGTGCGCGGGCTCGCGACCGCGCTGGGGGTCCCGCCGGGTGAGATCCAGTCGCCGACCTACACCCTGATCCGCGAGCACGCCTGGGGTGGCGACGAGGCGACCGGCGGCGGTGGCCGGCTGTACCACGTCGACCTCTACCGGCTTTCGCCCGAGGAGGCGGCGGAGCTGGGGTTGGAGGAACTGCTCGCCGGCCCCGGGGTCAAGGTGATCGAATGGGCGGAACGGCTGGGGTTTGCGGTGCCGGGGGCGCTGCGGTTGACGCTACGGCGGCTCCCGGAACGGCCGGAGGAGACGGGGAGAGAAATTCTTGAAATGGACCGTTACAACCTGACGAGATAGGAGGGATTCATGTCGATTCGCAAAGTGGGAGTCCTCGGCTGCGGCCTCATGGGCTCGGGCATCGCGGAGGTGGCGGCGCGCGCCGGTTTGGAAACGGTGGTGCGCGAGGTGGACCGGGGGCTCCTCGACAAGGGGCTCGTCCGCATCCAGGGCTCGCTCGGCAAGGCGGTCGAGAAGGGGAAGCTGGCGGCAGAGGAGCGCGACGCGGTCCTCGGGCGGCTCCACGGCACGACCAGCTTCGACGACATGGTCGACTGCGACCTGGTGGTCGAGGCGATCATCGAGAACGTCGAGGAGAAGCGCCACACCTTCGCCGCCCTGGACGCGGCGGTCAAAGAGGACGCGATCTTCGCCAGCAACACCTCCTCGCTCACCATCACCCAGCTCTCCATGGCGACCAAGCGCCCCGACCGCTTCGTGGGCCTCCACTTCTTCAATCCGGTGCCGGTGATGAAGCTGGTCGAGGTGGTGCGCACGATCCTCACCTCGAACCAGACCTTCGACGCCGCCTTCGCCTTCGCCCGCCAGGTGGGCAAGGAGCCCATCGCCTGCCGCGACAATTCGGGCTTCGTCGTCAACCGCCTGCTCGTCCCCTACCTGCTCGACGCCATCCGCGCCCTGGAGGAAGGGGTGGGGAGCGTCGAGGATATCGACAAGGGGATGCAGCTCGGCTGCGGCTATCCCATGGGTCCCTTCACCCTGCTCGACTTCGTGGGCCTGGACACCACCTACTACATCGCCAACATCATGTTCGAGGAGTACCGAGAGAAGCGCTTCGCCCCGCCGCCGCTCCTCAAACAGATGGTCCTCGCCGGCCGACTGGGCCGGAAGAGCGGCCACGGGTTCTACGAGCACGGGAAGAAGTAGGCGGCCCCGGCCTCCGGGAGCTTCCGGGTCCCGCCGGAAGCTTCCGGCCCCCTCACACCGGATCGGGATCGAGCTTCAGCCCCGGCGGCTCCAAGCGCTTCCGGCACTCGGCGATCGAGCGCAGCATGCCAAGCGCGGTGCCCTGTTGGGTGAAGGCGTCGCGCAGGAGGAGGAGGGCGGCGAGCGCCTCGGGGCCGGTGCGCTGGGCCTTGAAGGTGGCGATCACCTGCTCGACCAAGCCGCGCGCCTCGGCCACCCGGCCCTGGCGCAGCCAGACCGCCGCGAGATCGAGGGAGACCTGGACCGAGGGGGAGGCGAGGCCGGCGGCCTCGAAGCCCTGCCGTACCTCGGTCAGGCAGCGCTCGGCTTCGGCGAGGTCGCCGCAGCCGGCCGCGAGCTTGCCTTCCACCCAGCCGAGCTTCAGGCGGTCGAGCCGGCCGCCGTAGCGCTGGTAGAACGGCCGGAAGCGGTCGAGGAGCGGCAGCGCCTCCTGGCAGCGGCCGAGCTCGACCAGGCAGTCCAGAATGTTGTGGACCGTCGCCAGGGCGAGCTCCGGATCGCGCCCCACCTCGATCCGCTCGAAGCCCTCGGTCAGGAGCGCGAGCGCCTGGCGCGGGTCGTCGGCGTAGCCGGTGTAGAGGCCCTTGCTGATCAGGGCGCGGCCGGCCTGGTGCTCGTCCCCGAGATCGCAATAGAGGACGTAGACGGCGTCGAGCAGCGCCAGCCCCGAGGCGTACTGGCGCCGGTGGCAGCGCAGGGAGGCGAGGAGGTCCATCAGGCGGGCGAGGAGGTAGGGGTCGCCGCTCCCCTGGGCGCTCCGCTCGACCGCCTGCTGCATGGTGCTCTCGGCGCGGTCGAGGTCGTCCGCCACCCGGAAGGCGTTGGCGAGCTCGGCCAGGGTCCGGGCCTGCATGTCGATCACCGTCTCCCGGCCGTAGCGCGCGGGGTCCAGGTTGTCGGCGGCGAAGCGCGCCAGCCGGGCGAAGTGGACCATGCGCTGGGGGTCGTCGTGGCGGCAGGCGCGGCTCTTGGCGAGGAGCTCCTCGCAGAGCGGCGCCCGGCCGCCGCCCGCCGGCTGCAAGTGCTGGAGCCCGCGCGCCCGGGCCAGCAGCTCGCGTTCGAGCGGCCGCCGGTGGCGCTCGGCGCCGAGGCTGGCGAGCGTGGCGGCGAGGGCCCGGTCGATCGCCCCGTCGTACTCCGTCTCGCTGACCGGTGGGGGCGCCGCCGGTCCTTTGCCGAAGAGCCGGAGCGCCAGCGTCTCCATCTTCGCCTCGCAGCGCGAGCAGCCGCGCGCCAGGTGGGTGACCACGACCTTGACCTCAGGCACCGGAAGCTCTCCCAGCAGGAAGCTCTTGAGGCTCGCGGCGCTCGGGTGCTCGGGCACACTGGCTCCTTTCCGCACTGCAGGTCGACTCATTCTCTCACAAGAATCTTATGCTGGGCGCAGATTGACCCCCAGGGGGCGGGGGCATAAGCTGGCGCCTTTCGCGAGGTCTGCCATGAGCGAGCCCGGTTCCCAGCCGTTCCTCGTCGCCGCCGTCCAGGCCTCCCCGGTCTTCCTCGACTGCGCGGCCACGGTCGAGAAGGCCTGTGCCTTGATCGCCCAGGCCGGCGCGGCCGGGGCGCGGCTCGCCGTCTTCCCCGAGGGCTTCCTCCCCGGCTATCCGCTCTGGTGCTGGTTCATCCCGCCAGGGGAGACGCACGCTTTGCGCGAGCTCTACGTCGAACTGGTCGACAACGCCGTCGCCGTGCCGAGCCCGGCGACCGACCGGCTGGGCGAGGCCGCCCGCGAGGCGGGGGTGGCGGTCGCCATCGGGATCAACGAAGTGAACGTCGAGGCGAGCGGGGCGACGCTCTACAACTCCGTCCTCTATATCGGTCCCGATGGCCGCGTCCTCGGCACGCACCGCAAGCTGGTGCCGACGGTGGGGGAGCGGCTCGTCCACGGCCAGGGGGACGGCAGCTCGCTCCAGGTCTTCGACCTCCCCTTCGGCCGCCTCTCTGGCCTGGTCTGCTGGGAGAACTACATGCCGCTCGCCCGCTACGCCCTCTACGCCCAGGGGGTGCAGATCTATGTCGCCCCGACCTGGGACCGCGGCGAGCCCTGGCTCTCCACCCTGCGCCACATCGCCAAGGAGGGCCGGGTCTACGTCATCGGCGCCTGCAGCGCCATGCGCCAGGACGACGTCCCCGACCGGCTGGCCTTCAAGGCCAAGTACCTTTCCGGGGCAGGAGAGTGGCTGAACCCAGGCGACAGCGCCATCGTGAATCCTGACGGCAAGCTCCTCGCCGGCCCGGCGCGCCACGAAGAGACGATCCTCTACGCTGAGGTCGATCCGCGGCAGATGGTGGGCCCCCGTTTCCAGTTGGACGTCGCCGGGCATTACGGACGGCCGGACGTCTTCGAGCTCCGGGTGCACCGGGAGACGCGGCCGATGGTGCGGTGGGGGGAGCCGAGGGAGTAGAACAGGCGCTGACGTAACCGGCGGAGGACTCCCTGGGAGCGCCGGCGTCCTCGCCGGCTCTTGCCGTTCTTCGCGATCCGCCCGGCGAGGACGCCAGCGCTCCCAGGGACCCTCCCGCCCTCCAGCCCTTGCCATTGGAGACACTACGGTCCGGAGTCGAGGCCTTCGGGAGGAGTTTGTAGACACTACGAAGGCCGGTTGAGACACAAAGACAGGGTTTGTAGACACTATGGCGGGCAGTTGGGACACAAGAAACTGGCCTTGAGACACTACGGACGGCCGTTGAGACACTAGAAACGGGCGTAGAGACACTACGAAGCTCGTTGGAGACACTAGGAATCGTTTTCTCGTGTCTCAAACGGGTTTCTTTGTGTCCCAATGGAGTTTCCTAGTGTCTCAACGCGGGATTCTTGTGTCTCAAGGGCGTTTCGTAGTGTCTCAAGGCTCTGTCGTAGTGTCTCTACGCGGGATCGTAGTGTCTCAAAGCGGGTTTCTTGTGTCCCAAAGGCCGCCCGTAGCGTCTCAACGCCGGGTTTTGTGTCTCATAGCCGCCCGTAGTGTCCCATCGCCGGCGTTCTTTGTGTCCCAACGCGGGTCCGAGAAGATCTCCGGCCATGGGAGGTACACTTTCCGCCAGGAACCGGTACGGTGGGGGAGCCAGGGTGGCGCGGCGGTGCAACCTCGCATGGTCCGTGGCGTACCATAGCGAGATGACAGGGGGCTCCCGATGCTGCGCGACTTGATCCAGGCCTGGCGCTCGCTGCGCCGGAGTAAGGGGTATACCGCCGCGGCCGTGCTCACGCTGGCGCTCGGGCTGGGCGCCAATGCCGCGATCTTCACCGCCGTGCTCGGCGCGCTGCTGCGGCCGCTGCCGCTGCCTTTGCCCGAGCGGCTTCTGTGGGTAGGGCACGCGCACCGCGAGAAGGGCGTCGTCGCGGCCTTCTCGCCGCAGGACTTCGACGACCTGGCGCGCGCCACGGCCGGCAGTATCGGCGGCGTCGGCGGCACCGGCAAAGTCTTCAGCAGCATCGCGGCCTACGCGTATTACCCCCGGTTGAGCGGCATGAACCTGACCGGTGCCGGCGAGCCGCTGCGGGTACCGGTGGCGAACGTTTCCGGCGCCTACTTCACGACCCTGGGTGCGGCGGCGGAGCTGGGCCGGCCGCTGCTGCCGAACGACGACCGTCCCGGCGGCGACCACGTCGTGGTGCTGAGCCACGCCCTGTGGCAGAGCCGCTTCGCCCAGGACCCCGCGGTCGTGGGGCGCAAGGTGGTCCTGGACGGCGAGCCGTTCGTGATCGCCGGGGTCATGCCGGCCGGTTTCGCCCTGCCGGATCGCGAGGTGAGCCTCTGGGCGCCGCTGTCGCGGATCGGCGATCTTCAGATCCCCCATCTCCGTGGGGTGCGCTGGCTCTCGGTGGTGGGGCGCCTGGCGCCGGGGGTAACGCCGCAGGCCGCCGCGGCGCGCGTCGGGGCGGTGCTGGCCGGACTTGCGCGGCAGTTCCCGGCGAGCAACGAGGGCTGGGGCCAGGCGGCGCTGCGCCCGCTGCAGGAGGTGGTGGTGGGCGATGTCCGTCCGCTCTTCGCCGTCCTGTCTGCGGCGGTCGGCGCGGTGCTCCTGATCGTCTGCGTGAACCTGGCGAATCTGACCCTGGCACGGGCGGCCGGGCGCAGCCGTGAGCTGGCGATTCGCGCCGCGATCGGCGCCACGTCCTGGCGCCTGACCCGCCAGCTGCTGGTCGAGAGCCTGGTGCTGGCCCTGGCCGGTGGCGCCCTGGGGCTGCTCCTGGCGCGCCTGGGGGTGGGGGCGCTGCGGGCGGTCGCCGCCGATTTCCTGCCGCGGGTCGCCGAGATGCGCCTCGACGGCATCGTGGTGCTCTTCACCCTGGCCCTGGCGGTCGCCGCCGGAGTCGGTTTCGGCCTGGCGCCGGCGCTGTCGGCGGCGGGAGCCGGTCTGCGCGAGGCGCTGCAGCACTTTGGTAGTGCCGCCGGCGCCGCGGGCGGCCGGAGCCAGGGCTCGGTGCGGCGGCTCGGGAACGGCGGCCTGGTGGTGCTGGAGACCGCCCTCGCCACGGTACTGCTGCTCGGCGCCAGCCTCCTGCTGCAGAGCTTCTGGCGGCTGTTGCACGTCGAGCCCGGGTTCGACAGCGCGAGGGTGCTGAGCCTGAGCATCACCATGCCCGACGCGCGGGCGCTCGGCCCCGATCATGGCTCCCGCTACAGCGGCGCGATCCTCGCGCGCCTGCGCGCCCTGCCCGGCGTGGTGGCGGCCGGCACCAGCCACACCCTGCCTTTGGCCGGCGGCGGCGACCCCTATACCTTCACGCAGGTGGGTGCCGCGACGCCCCGGGAGGTGGCGCCGGCCAGCGGGGTCTTCATGGTCTCGTCCGGCTACTTCCGCGCCCTCGGCGTGCCCATCGTCGCCGGGCGGGACTTCGACCGCCGGGACGACGACGGCACGGCGCCGCCCTCGGTGATCGTCAACCAGGCGCTGGCGCGCCAGATTTGGCCCGGCCGGAGCCCCCTCGGCCAGCGGCTGCGCAGCGGCAAGCTCGACCTCACGATCGTCGGCGTGGTCGCCGACGTGCACAACGACGGGCTGGCGAAGCCCGCCGCGCCGGCCCTCTACGGCCCGTCGTTCGTCTTCCCGCGCTCGACGCAGAAGCTCTTCGTGCGCACCGCCGCCTCCCCCCTGGCCGTCCTCGCCGCGGCGCGGCGCGCGGTCTGGGAGGTGGACCGCGACCAGCCGATCGCGGAAGTGGCCACAATGCAGGACGTGGTGGCGTCGAGCCTCGCCCGGCCGCGTCTGCTGAGCTGGCTGGTGGGCGTCTTCGGCGCGCTGGCGGCGCTGCTCGCGGCCCTCGGCACCTACGGCGTGATCGCCTACGGCGTGCGCCGCCGCACGCGCGAGATCGGCATGCGCATAGCGCTCGGCGCCAGCCGGACCGGCGTCGTCGGCCTGGTGGTGCGGCAGGGGATGGGCCTGGGTCTGTGCGGCCTCGCCTGCGGCCTCCTGGCGGGCCTGGCCGGCGCCCCGCTCCTCGCCGGCCTGTTCTTCGAGGTGAAGCCGCTCGACCCCGGAGCCTTCGCCGCCGTGGCGCTCGTCGTCACCGCTGCCGTCCTGACCGCCAGCTACCTGCCGGCGCACGAGGCGGCGAGCGTCGATCCGCTGACGGCGATCCGGACGGAATAGGAAGGCATCCCCGGAATTCCCGGCCTCCTCCTCGTGGTTGCAAGCCTTTGAAGAAATACGCTCTTCCGGCCCTGGCCGGGGGTAGACTAGGCGGCGGGGGCCCGGGGTCCGTACAATAGACGGACCGGACGGTGGCCCTGGCCGACCGGCTGGACCCTGATCGACGAATGCCGACGCGACTCTCGACCTCGATCCTTCTTCTCACCCTGGCTGGCCTGGGGACCGCCGTGCGTGCCCGGGCCGAGCTGGTGATCCTGACCGACGGGCAGGTCCTGAAGGTCCGGGACTATGAGACCGACGGCGAGCAGGCGCGGCTCGTCTTCGCCAAGGGCGGGGCCATGACCCTGCCCATCGAGCGGGTCGAGCGGGTGGTCGACGACGAGGTCGTCCCGCCGCCCGATCCGCCGCCCCAGGTCGCCCAGGCGGCGCCGCCCCCCGCCGGCCCCCTGCCGATCGGCTTCGACGAGGCGCAGCCGGTGCCCGAGGGTCCCTACGGCGGCCTCATCTACGCGGCGGCCAAGCGCCACCAGATCAACCCGCGGATCGTCTCCGCCGTCATCCGCGCCGAATCGGCGGGCAACCCCCGGGCAATCTCGCGCAAGGGGGCGCGCGGCCTGATGCAGCTGATGCCGGCGACCGGCGAGCGCTTCGGGGTGAGGAAGGACCAGCTCACCGACCCGGTGCGCAACCTGGAAGCGGGGATCACCTACCTGAAATGGCTGGCCGACCGCTTCCCCAACGACTTGGAGCGGGTTCTCGCCGCCTACAACGCCGGCGAGGGGAGCGTCGACCGCTACAACGGCGTCCCCCCCTACCGCGAGACCCGCGACTACATCCGCCGCATCTACACCACCCTGGGCCTGACCGTCGCCGGCATCACCGCCTCGGCGGGGGGCGGGCGGTAAAGTCGCTTTCGCGTTTCAGTCCGCCGCCACGATCTGCCGCACGATCCTCGCAAAGTCCTCTACGGCCTGGAGGTGATCCAGGGCGACCAGGACCCGCTTCAGGTCGAGGCTCACGTATTCATGGATCAGGACGTTCCGGAAGCCCGGCAGGGGCTCCAACTCGCGGACCAGATCTGGAGTGAACTCGGGGAAGCTCTCCAGGTTGCGCACCGCTTCGGTGTAATCCTCGAATCGAAGATGCCGGCGGGCGGAGAGCTCGCTGGCGAGATCGATGACCAGCTGGCAGACCGTGAGGAGGGAGAACAGGACGTCGTTGTGGAGCGAGAGGTCGCGGCGTAGGGCCTCACCGGTGACCCGCGGGCGGATCTCCCGCAGGTGGCCGAGGTGCCGGTGCAGTTCGGTCAGGCGCTCCGCGAGCCGGCTCAATGCGCCAGCGCCTCGAGCTTCCGCTTCGCCATGCGTTCCAGCCAGGGAGCGAGGTCGGCGGCCCTCTGCTGGACGTGGAGGAGGTACTCGAAGTCGGCCTCGGGATCGCCGGAAAACAGACGAATCCCTTCGGTCACGATGCGGCGGCCGAAGAGAGGCGGTACGTCGTTGAGGATCACCAGGTCGACCTCGTTGTGCCGCAGGACGTGGATGAGCTCCGAGCCCAGCCGCACTCTGGCGTCGAAGCGTTCCTCGCGGGTGGGATGGCGCTGCCAGTCGAGGAGCGCCGCAAGGTCGATGTCGCTCTCCCGATGGGCCCTGCCTTCGGCGTGACTGCCGAAGAGGTAGACCGAGACGACCCCGAGCTCGGGCCGCTCGGTGAAGAAACGCTGGACCGCCTGCCGTTTCGCTTCGTCCATGGTCGTACCGCGGTCTCGATTCTATCCCCCCAGATACCGCATCACCAAAAGCGTCCGGTCGTCCTGCGGCGGCTCCCCGGCCACGTGCTTCTCGACCGCGGCCAGGAGCCGGTCCCGGACCTCGGTGGGGGAGGCGGCGGGGCCGGTCAAGGATTGGACGATGGCGTCGTAGCCGAAGACGTCGTCCGCCGCGTTGGTCGCCTCGATCAGGCCGTCCGAGAGCCAGACGAGGACGTCGCCGCGCTCCAGCTGGAGCTTGCGCTGGCCATAGGTCCGGCCCATCCCGCCGAGGGGGGAGCCGGGGAGGAGGATCTCCTCCACCTGGCCCTGGTGCAGGAGGTAGGTGGGGGGGTGGCCGGCGTTGGTGATGGTCAGGGTGCCGGCCCGGAAGTCGAGGAGGGCAAGCGTCGCGGTGACGAAGAAGCGGGTCTGGGTGTCGGCCCGCACCACGGCGTCCAGCCGGGCGAGGATCTTCTCCGGGTCGCTCTCCTCCTGGACCAGGATCAAGAGGGCGGCCTTGATCATCGCCATCCGCAGGCCGGTCGAGAGGCCGTGGCCGGAGACGTCGGCGATGATCACCGCCAGGCGTCGCTCGTCCAGGCGCAGGATGTCGAAATAGTCGCCGCCGATCGCCGCGCTGGGCTCGAAGAGGCTGGCGAACTCGACCGCGCCGCTCGCCGGGAGGTTCTCCGGGATGAGGCTCTTCTGGAGCTCGCGCGCGATCTGCAGCTCCTTTTCGAGCGACTCCTTCTGCGCCGCCGTGGCGACCAGCGTCTCCAGGTTGCCGGCCATCTGGTTGAAGGAACGCTGGAGCTCGCCGACCTGGTCCCGCCGCCGGGCCGGGATGCGCACGGCGAAATCGCCCCGCTTGACCGCCTCGGTCGCGCGGCTCAGCCGGTTGACCGCCCGCGACAGCCCGAAGATCATGAAGCCCGCCATCCCCACCGCCACCACGTAGACGTCGAAGAGCAGGAAGGCGAGGATGAAGAGCGCCCCCCAGGAGGCGGTGTCGACCTCGTACGAGCTGGAGAAGAGGTGCGAGAGGAGGAGGCGCGGGGTGCTGCGCAGGGTGACGTCAACCGGCACCGCGACCGGTTGGGCGCCGCCGGCCAGGCGCTCCTCGCCGGCCACCTCACCCCACCAGAGGAACGGCCGGTCCCAGAGGCGGCTCCCCTCCGAGCGCTTCTTGAAAAAGCGCGCCGCGTCGCCCAGGCTGCGCTCGCGGTGGATGCGCTGCAGAGGGAGCGCGCGGGAGCCGAAGAACCGCAGGCGGATGACCTGGCCCGTCTCGGGCTCGTCCGGGCGGATCATCTCGACCCAGACCCCGCTCTTCTCGGAGAGCGTCACCTCCAGCGGGCCGGTATAGAGGGCGACGACCCCGAGATCCGCCCCGTTGCCGCGCGTCGAGAGGGCGGCCAGGGTGGGGGTGCCGTCCTCGCGGGCGAAGAGGGGGGCCAGGGTCTCGTGCCGATGCCCCCCAGTGCTGCCGGCATTGCCGGCGTTGCCGGTGGCGCTGGAGTCGCCGGTATCACCGGCGGTGCCGGCATCCCCCGCACGGCCCGAGCTGCCGGCGTGGGGGAGGAGGTAGTCGGGCCAGGCGGCGGGGGCGTGCGGATCGCCCGCCACCCGCCGGCCGTTCCGGTAGTAGCCGAGGAGGACGTCCGTCCGGCTCCCGCTCGCCGCCTCCGGCGGCCTCCCGGTGCGGACGAATTCGAGCCGGCGCGCGTCGGCCAGGGCCTGCACCTCGCCCTGGAGGCTGCGGGTGGCGTCGCGGAACAGGTGTCCCATGAAGAAGCCGGCGAGGATGTAGGCGCCGGTGAGGAGGAGGAGGAGGACCATGGGGATGGGCAGCACGCCGATCAGGAAGTAGGAGAAGGCGAGCCGCCGCCCCACCGTCCACAGGAAGCGCTGGAAGAGTCCCCAGACCAGGATGAGAAGGACGAGGACCGTGGCGCCGGCGAGCAGCACCTTGCAGAGGATCGAGAGATAGGGGACGTCCGCGACCGCTCCCACCACGAGGGCGGCGGACAAGGCGAGGGCCACGAGGAGGGCCAGGCGCTTGGATCGTGCGTTCACGGCTGAGGGGGGCGACCCGGCGAGGGGCGCCTGGTGAGTCTACGCTCTCCGGGGGAGAGGGTTTCGCCTCCCCAGGAGCGGCCCCGGTGGCGCCTGCGGGTTTGGCCGGCCGGCTGGAGTTGCATAGAATGGCGCTACCCCCGGCACCCGGAGACCTGACCCGCGGCGGGGATCTTAGCGCGAAGCGAGAGGAGATCGACGTGTCCAGGATTCCACGCTTTCAGGAGCACTTGAAGACCGGCTTCACCGCCGAGGCCGCGAGCGCCGCTCGCTTCCGCGCCTACGCCGCCCAGGCCCAGCGCGATGGCCTGCCCCAGCTGGCGCGCGCCTGGCTCGATCTCGCCGCCGCCAAGGACCAGCTGGCCCTCGCGCTTCTCGACGCGGCGGGCCAGGTACGAGGGAAAGAGACCGACCTGGCGTCGGCCATCTCCGAGGAGCGCTACGAGAACGACATCCTCTATCCCAAGATGATCCGCGACGTCACCGAGCCGGTGGCGGACGTCTTCCTGAAGCTGGTCGCCAGCCAGAAGGAGCACCTGCGGCGTCTGGAGGCCCTGCGCGAGTCCCTGAATGCCTCGAAGGGGGACGTCGAGCTGCCCCCCGAGGTGGACAAGGGAGTTCCGGCGACGGCGCGGTAGGGGGGGTGAGGGGTCCCCCGGCGACTCGCGCGCCGTTGGCCGAGCGCGCAGAGTGTGGTAGCCTACTGCGCGCCCCTCTGAAGCCGCCCGCTCTTTGTTTACCGGGATTTGCGCTTCGAGGCGGCGAGCGGCGCCGGTCCCTCCGGTCGCAATCCCGAGACAGGGCCTTTTTCCTGGGAGTTTGCCGATGAGTGCACGTCTGAGTCGCAAAGACATCAAGCGCGACGAGTTCGCGACGGCGGTGGAACGCTCGGTCGAATACGCCGAAGCCCATACCCGCATGATCCTCTACGCCATCGGCGCCATTGCGGTCCTGGCTGCCCTGGTCTTCGGCATCCGCGCCTTCCTGGAGCACCGTTCCTCGGCGGCGAACGCCGAGCTGACCTACGCGCTCAAGGTCTTTGCCGCCCCGATCGCCACCGCGCCGACGCCGGCCAAGCCGCAGGACCGCGAGCAGCCGACCTTCCCGGACGAGGCGGCGCGGCGCGCCCGCGCCAAGCAGCTGTTCTCCGGGGTGCGCGAGCACCACGGCTCGACCGATGCCGCCGACGTGGCCGGCCTCTACCTCGCCCAGATCGCGGCGGGCGAGGGGCGGCTCGCCGAGGCCCGCAAGCTGTGGAGCGAGTTCATCGACCATCATAAAGACAGCGCGCCGGCCGCCGAGGCCCGCCTGAACCTCTACGACCTCGATCGCCGGCAGGGCAAGGCCGAAGAGCTGGTGCGCCAGCTCCGCCCGATGCTCGACGACACCTCCTCCCCCCTGCCCAAGGACGTCACCCTCTACCAGCTCGGCCTGACCTTCGACAAGCTGCAGCGCAAGGAAGAGGCGATCAAGTCCTACCAGCAGATCGTCGACGAGTTCCCGCAGTCCGCCTACCGGCAGGAGGCGCAGCAGAAGCTCGCGGCGCTCGACCCCGGCCGCGCCGCCATGAGCGCGATGGGAGGCCTGGGTGGGTTGGGCGGCGGGGCGGGACTCCCGCCCGGCCTCTAAGGAGGCCATGACCCTCCCGTTCCGCATTCTGGAGCGCAAGCGCGCGGGGGAGCCGCTCTCGCGGGAAGAGATCGGCGAGGTGGTCGCCGGGGCGACCGACGGCTCGTGGACGGACGCCCAGCTCGCCGCCTTCCTCATGGCCGCGGCCATCCGCGGCCTCGACGGCGACGAGACCCAGGCGCTGACCCTCGCCATGCTCGGCTCGGGCGAGCGCTGGAACCTCGCGGCGGACGTCCCCCAGCTCTGTGACAAGCACTCGACCGGCGGGGTGGGCGACAAGCTCTCGCTCACCCTGGGTCCCCTCCTCGCCAGCTGCGGCCTGCCCATCGTCATGCTGGTCGGCCGCGCCCTGGGCCACACCGGCGGCACCGCCGACAAGCTGGAGAGCATCCCCGGGATCAGCCTGGAGCTCGACCGCGCGCGCTGCCTCGCCCTCCTCGCCCGCGCAGGCCTGGCGATCGGGGTCGCCACCCAGGGCATCGCCCCCGCCGACCGGCGGCTCTACGCCCTGCGCGACGCCACCGCCACCATCGACTCGCTGCCCCTCATCACCGGCAGCATTCTGTCGAAGAAGCTCGCCACCGGGGCGGCCGCCCTGGTCTTCGACGTCAAGACCGGCAACGGCGCCTTCCTGCCGGAGCCGGCCGAGGCGCGGCGGCTCGCCCGGCTGCTCGTCGACACCGCGCGCGCCCTGGGGACGGCCTGCTCGGCCCTCTTGACCGACATGAGCCAGCCGCTCGGCGACTGGGTGGGGCATGCCGCCGAGGTCCGCGAGGCGCTCGCCTGTCTGGCGGGGGAGGGGCCGCGGGAGACGACCGAGCTGACCCTCGATCTCGCGGAGGAGGTGGCGCGGCTCGCCGGCTCGCCCCGCTCCCGGCCCGAGCTGGCAGCGGCCCTCGCCTCCGGCCGGGCGCGCGAACGCTTCTTCTCATGGGCGGAGCTTTCCGGCGCCACGCCGGCCTGGCTCGCCGACCCGCAGCTGCCACTCGCTCCGGTCGAGCGGCCGATCCTCGCCCCGCGGGCCGGCGTCCTCGCCGGCGTCGACACCCGCCAACTCGGGCTCCTGCTCATCGAGGCGGGGGCGGGCAGGAGCCGGCCGGGAGCGGCGATCGACCCCGGCGTCTCTCTCCAGTATCGGTCGCGGCTCGGCCGCCCGGTGGCGGCGGGGGAGGAGCTGGCGCGCCTCTACCTGCGCCGGGAGGACGCGGCGCTCGCCGCGAAGTTCGACGCCTGCTTCACCGTCGCCGACGAGGGCCATTCGCCGGCGCTCGTCCGCGAGCGCGTGGCCTGACCCCTAGAACGTGCTCTTGCCGAAGCTCGCGGCGAGGAGCGCGAGATCCAGGCCGTCGATGATGCCGTCGCCGTTCAGGTCGGCCGCGAGGTTGAAGTTGTCGTTGTAGCGGTGGGCGCCGAAGGCGAGGGCCAGGACGACCAGGTCCTCGCCGTCGACCCGGCCGTCGCGGTTGAAATCGGCGGGCAGGAAGGTGGTGCCGACGATCAAGAACTGGGAGATCCGTCGGAGGTCGAAGAGGTTGACCGGGTTCGCCTTGTCCTGCGCCTGCAGAGAGACGTTCACCACCCCGGCGAACGGCGTCGTGGGTTGGTAGAAGAGCTGGAGCTTCCTGTCGTTGCCGGTCACCGTCGGGTTGACCACCAGGCCGTTGACCAGCAGCTTGACCGACGGCAGGTCGATCCCGGCTCCGAAGTCGTAGAGGTCGACCCGGACCGCGGTCGCGGCCGGCACGTTGAGACTGCCGTCCTGGGGCTCGACGAGGCCGGTCACCGGGGGCACGGCGTCGACCCCGGTCAGCATGTCGGCGAAGACCCGCGCCAGGCGATCGTACCCCTTGCCGTTGGGATGGAGCTTGTCGTCACCGCCCAGGTAGTCCTGGTTGAAGGCGTCCGGAGTCTCGTGGAGGAAGACCTCGAAGGGATCGGCGAGCTTGCGGCCGTGCGCGAAGGCCTCCTCGCGGATCTGCCCGGCGAGCACCCCGGTCTCGATGTTGCTGCCGTCGGTGTTGGCGGTGGGCATGCGCGGGATGACGGTGACGTGGACGGTCGAGACGCCGACGCTCGCCGCCTTCTGGGCGATCTGGTCGAGGTTGAAGACGATGGTCTCCGGCGAGATCTTGGCGTTGACGTCGTTCGTCCCCTCCATCAGGAGGAGGGTGTCGCCGCTCACCGCGCTCGCCAGCACCCGGGTGATCCGCGACAGGCCGCCGGCGGTGGTCTCGCCGCCCAGGCCGGCGTTGATCACCAGGGCGTTCTGGCCGCGGGCGGTGAGGAGCTTCTGCAGGCGCGCCGGGTAGCCTCCCTGGTTCGCAGTGTCGCCGAAGCCTTCGGTGATGCTGTCGCCGAAGGCGATATAGCGGCTCTGCGCCGCGGCCGCCCGGGGCAGAAGGGCGGCGAGGGCCAGCGTCCCGGCCCAGGCGACCAGGGCGGTGACGGCGATCCGGCCCCTCATGGCCGCACCCAGTCGGCGGCCCGTTCCTCGCCGGGCTGATCGCCCAGGGCGGGCCAGCGGAAGGTCACCCCGGAGCGGTCGGCGGTGACCTGCGGCTTCTCGCGGCGCGCCACGTTCGAACCCATCTTCAGAGCGGCGGTGCGGCCGGTCCGGCCGGCCGCGTCGATCTCGACCGCCGCCCAGCCGCGCGGTACGGCGGTCTGGTAGAGGAGGAGGGAGCCACCAGTCCCGGCCGCGAAGCTGGGGAAGAGCGAGCCCACCGGGGCCGCGGCGCGCGGCGCCTCCCAGCGGCCGGCGCGGAAGCGGGCGGTCACCACCTGGTAGCCGCCCTCCTCCGGGTCGAAGCGGCTCCAGGCGAGGAGAACGCCGTCCGGAGTGGCGGTCAGCGCCGGGGTGATGTCGGGCACGTCGTTGTCCGCCGTCACTCGCTGAGGGCGGCTCCAGCGACCGATACCGCCGATACCGCCGGCATTGGCCTGCCGGCTCCAGACGATCTCGTCGTCGTGGCCGTCGAAGGCGCTCCAGGCGAGCATCCAGGTGCCGTCGGCGAGGCGGGCGGCGGCCAGGGCGAGCTGGCTGCCCGGCCCCGGCGGCGAGACGGTCTGCGGCGCCTCCCAGGCGGCGCCGGTCCAGCGCGCGTAGCGCACGGCGAGGGTGCGGGTGCTGTCCCCCTCCAGCCAGACCATCCCCTCCAGGCGACCGTCCGCGATCAGGGGCAGGCTCTCGCGGCTCAGGGCGGCGGCGGCGGGCGGCGCCGGGAGGGGAGCCGCCAGGGCGCTCGCCGCGATTCCGGCCAAGAGGACACAGCTCAAGCTTTTAAGGGAACAGCCCCGGACTACGCGCATAACGCCAAATCCTACGTTGGACCTTGGGCAGGAGTCAACGCGAAGCGGACTTCTCGCCGTACGCTATGATCCCGCCATGAGGGCCGCCATCGTCGCCATCGGCTCGGAGCTCCTGGGGACCGAGCGCCTGGACACCAACTCGCTGCGCCTGACCGCCGCCCTCGACCGCCATGGGGTCGAGCTGCGCAAGAAGGCGGTCCTCGGCGACTCCGAGGAGGAGATCGCGGCCGAGATCAAGAGCCTCCTCACCCGGGTCGACCTCGTGTTGGTGACCGGCGGCCTGGGTCCCACCGCCGACGACGTCACCCGCCAGGGGGTGGCCGCCGCCCTCGGCCGTGGCCTTTCCCTGGACCCCGAGGTCCTCTCCGGCATCGAGCAGCGCTTCCGTGCCTACGCCCGCCGCATGCCCGAGGTCAACCGCCGGCAGGCGGAGGTGATCGACGGTGCGGTCGTGCTCCCCAACGGCTCCGGCACCGCTCCCGGCCTGCGCCTCGACCTGCGGCAGGCCGGTGGCGACGCTGCCATCTTCTTGTTCCCGGGCGTGCCGCATGAATTGGAGGAGATGATCGCCGCCCAGCTCGAGCCCTGGCTTGCTGCACGCTCGGGAGGGATCGCCCGCCAGTCGGTGACCCTCAAGATCGCCGGCCTCCCCGAGTCGGTGGTCGAGGAGCAGATCGCCTCGGCCTACGAGGAGTTCGGTCGGGAGTCGATCACCATCCTGGCGGGCGCCGGGGAGATCAAGCTGATCGCCACCGCCGCCGGCCCCGAGGCGGAACGGGCGGTGCTCCTCGCCGCCATGGAGGAGCGTCTCGCCGCCCTGGCCGGGGACACGGTCTATACCCGCAACGCCGACGACACTCTGGAGAAGGTCGTCGGCGACCTCCTGCGCCAGGCCGGGGCGACGGTCGCCACCGCCGAATCCTGCACCGGCGGCCTCCTCGCCCAGCGCCTCACCGGGATCGCCGGGAGCAGCGACTACTTCCTGGGCGGGGTGGTGACCTACACCCATGCCGAGAAGACCCGGCTCCTGGGCGTCCCCGCCGAGCTCCTGGCCGAGCACGGGGCGGTCTCCGAGCCGGTGGCGCGGGCCATGGCGGCGGGGGCCTGCCGCGCCTTCGGCACCGCCTACGGCGCCGGCATCACCGGGGTGGCGGGGCCGGGGGGCGGCAGCGCTGAGAAGCCGGTCGGCACCGTCCACATCGCCCTCGCCTCGGCGGACGGCCGGATGGCGCACCGCCGCTACCGCTTCCCCGGCGACCGCGAGCGGGTGCGCTGGTTCGCCAGCCAGCTCGCCCTGGAGATGCTCCGCCGGCTGCTCCTCGGCAACCCCGGCTCGGTCGAGGCCCTGTGGAAATAGATTGGAAGTCGATGCGTCTCTTCGTCGCCATCGAGGTCCCCGAGGGGCCGCGCGCGGAGGCCAGGAGGCGCCTCCAGGCGGTGCGCGACCGGCTCCCCCCGGCCCGCTGGGTCGATCCGGAGAAAATCCACCTCACCCTGATCTTCCTGGGTGCGACCGAGGAGCGCGACCTCCCGACCCTGAGTTCCGCCCTGGGGAGGGCCGCGGCCGCCCACGCCCCGTTCTCCCTGGCGCTCGCCGGCGGCGGCACCTTCCCTCCCCGCCGGCCGGCCCGGGTGGCCTGGATCGGCGTCAATGCCGCCGATACCGCCGGCCCCGCCGGTCCCGGGCTCGCCGCCCTCCAGGCGGACGTCGCCGCGGCGGCCGCCGACGCCGTGGGCTACACCCCCGAGTCGCGGCCCTTTAACCCCCACATCACCCTCGCCCGCTGCCCCGAGAACTGGCCGCGGCCGGCAATCGACACCTTCACCGCCGCCTTCGCCGGCCCCCTGGGCGACCCTTTTCCGGTCTCCCGCATCGCCCTCTTCGAGAGCCAGCTCCGGGGTGGCCAGGGGGGTGGCGCGCGCTACCGGGTGGTCGAGCCCTTCCCGCTCGCCGGGGTGGCCGCATGAAGCCGAGCCTGGGGATGGATTTCGCCCTGGTGGCCGGCGCCTACCTCCTGGGCTCGATCTCCTGGAGCTACCTGCTGGTCTGGCTCCTCAAGGGGCGCGACGTCCGCACCGTGGGGAGCGGCAACGCCGGAGCGACCAACGCCATGCGGGCCGCCGGCAAGGGGACGGGCGCCGCCGTCCTCCTCCTCGACATGGGCAAGGGGGTGGCCGCCATCGAGGTCGCGCGTGCCCTCGCCGCGCCGCCGCCGGTGGTCGGGGCGGCAGCGGTGGCGGTGGTCCTCGGGCACGTCTACCCGGTCTTCTTCGGCTTCCGGGGCGGCAAGGGGGTCGCCACCTCGGCCGGCGCCATGGGCGCCCTGGCGCCGCTCGCCCTCGCCCTCACCCTCGCCGTCTTCCTCCTCGTCGTCCTCTGGAAGCGCTACATCTCCTTAGGCTCGGTGGTCGCCGGGGCGACCTTTCCGGCCATGGTGCTCCTCGGCCAGCGGTTGGGCTGGGAGAGGGGGCCGGCGGACGGTGCCCCCTGGACGCTCCTCGCTGCGGTCACCCTCGGCCTCGTCATCGTCGGCAAGCACCTGCCGAACCTTCACCGGATCGCCGCCGGCACCGAGCCGCGGATCGGCGAACGGCGGCCGACTCCGCCAGCTTCGCCGACCACGCCGGCGATCGACGCTTCCGAACATGCCGACTAGGGCGCCACGGCGGATCGGCGTCCTGGGCGCCGGCTCCTGGGGGACGGCGCTCGCCGTCCACTTCGCCGCCGTGGGAGGCCACCAGGTGGTGCTCTGGGCGCGGCACAAAGAGCTTGCGGCGCAGATGGCCGCCGAGCGCCTCAACGCCGACTACCTGCCCGGAGTCCCCCTGCCCGACCGCCTGGTGCCGACCAGCGAGATGGCGGAGCTCCTCGACTGCGAGCTGGTGCTCCTCGTCGTCCCCTCGCACGGTTTCCGCAAGGTGCTGCGCCAGTTCCTCGCCCTCCCGCCCGGTTATTCCGCCTCTCCCGGGGGCCGGCCGGTCCAGCTCGTCTCGGCCACCAAGGGGGTCGAGATCGACACCCTGGCGCGGATGAGCCAGGTGACCTTCGAGGAGGGGATGGCAGCCGACCGCGAGGTCCGCTTCGCCGTCCTCACCGGACCCAGCTTCGCCGCCGAGGTGGCGCGGAACGTCCCCACCGCGGCGGTGATCGCCTCGGAGGACGGCGACTATGCGACCGATATCCGAGAATCGCTCTCCACGCCTCTGATGCGCCTCTACTCCTCGCACGACGTGGTGGGGGCGGAGCTCGGCGGCAGCGCCAAGAACGTCATTGCGATCGCCGCCGGCACGGCCCTGGGTCTGGGCTTCGGGCACAACACCCTGGCGGCGCTCATCACCCGCGGCCTGCACGAGGTCACCCGCCTGGGGATCGCCTACGGCGGCCAGGCCCGCACCTTCGCCGGCCTCGCCGGCCTGGGCGACCTGGTCCTCACCTGCACCGGCGGTCTCTCACGCAACCGCCGCACCGGCCTGGAGCTCGCCCAGGGCAAGACCCTGGAGGAGATCACCGGCGGCACCCACATGGTGGCCGAGGGCATCCGCAACTCGCTCGCCGTCTCCCGCCTCGCCGCCCAGCGCGGGGTCGAGATGCCGATCACCCGCCAGATGGTCGCCATCCTGTACGAGGGCAAGGACCCCCGCCAGGCGGTCGAGCAGCTGATGACCCGCGAGCTCAAGGACGAGACGGAGCTCTGAGCCGGACGGCGAGATCCTTCGCCAGCCGGGCGGCGTCGCTCCGGCGGATTGCGGAGGGGGGCTTCCCGAAGGCGGTGCGGAACGCCGCGGTGAAGTGGCTGTGGCTCGAAAACCCGAGGTCGAGCGCGATGCCGGTCAAATCGTGCCCCGACGCCGGCCGGGCGATGGCCTCGAGCGCCGCGTGCAGGCGCAGGCGGTGTCGCCACTGGTGCAGGGTGACCCCGGTGGCCCGACGAAAGAGCCGGCTCAGGTGAAACGTCGAGCTCCCCACGGCCTTGGCGACGTCGATCAAGCCGAGCGGCTCGTGGAAGCGCACGGCGAGGAGAGCCCGCGTCCGGTTGAGCACACGGTCCTGCGAGGCGACCGTGGGCCAGCGGTGGCCGGCCCCCTCCGCGCCGTAGGCCGTGGCCAGCACGGCGACCAATAAGTCGGCGACCGTCTCCTCGATCTGGAGGTCGTCGATCTCGGCGCTCCGCTCCTGCCCCTCCCACCGCTCCAGCCGCTCGAGCAGCAGGCGCTGCCGGAGATAGGTGCGGGGCTCGCCGGGAGCGGAGGTGAAACGCCAGGGGCGCTCGTTGGCGGCCTCGGGCACCTTCTCGAAGAGGCTCGCCGCCTCGACCGCCATCGCCTGATCCACCGAAAACCAGTCGCCGTGATCGCCACGGGGGTCGAGCGGATGACGCCGATACTCCTGTCCGGGATGGTAGAGGGTCACCGTCGCCGGATCGGCGACGAAGGGTCGGCCTTCGGAATGCTGAATCCAGACGGCGGTACGGGGAAACACGAACTCATAGCCGCTGATCTTCCCCTCATTCTCGAAGTTGGGATGCGTCGGGCTGCAGCGGAAAGTGCCGACGGTCACCCGCCGGCCGGCGAAAACCATCCGGCTCACGGGCTGTGGTCTCCGAGGCTCCACGAGCGGTGCCACCTCCTGCTTCTTCATACACTCCGTTATACGCCAGGCCGCTCGCCGAGGTTTAGGCGCGCGCAATAAATTGATAGCGGCGACCCGCGCCGGAGTGATCCACTGCCCCCATGGCAATGACGCCAAGAAAAGGAGTCTCGGTGATGAAAACGATGAAACTCGGTGCGATCGTTCTGCTGTTGCTCTGTGGGCTCTTCCCCTCGTCGGCTTTCGCCTTCGGCGACTGTACGGCCGTCTGCGGTCCCACCGTGAGCTGTGGGAAGCCCTGCATCCTGAACGGCAGCGGCACCGCCTGTGGCCCCGGCTATGGGTGTTGCGTGGCGAACCAGACGAACTGCGGTGGTCTCCTCGCCAGCAGCTCCGCGTCCGGCGAGGCGCTCACCCTCGAAGCTCTCTTCGCCCCCGAGCCGATGCCGGCGGCCCCGGCCCTCCCGGCCTTCCTGGCCGAGTGACGGCAGCGTCGTAGACGATTCCCCCCACCCGGCCCGCTCTTCCCCCCCGAGCGGGCCGGCGCCTTCTCTAGAAGGTAGGGCACAGCCAGGGAGGGCGGCGTTACAAAGGCCGGTGGCCCTGGTCCGCTCGCCTAAGTTGGTCCACGTGCGGGCATCGGGTAAACTCAACCCATGAAGAACTCAGCCCAGCTGGAGAAGGAAGTTCTCAGCCTCCCTCCCGAGGAACGGGCGCACCTGGCGTTGGCGGCGTGGGAGAGCCTGGAGGCCGATCCGGCTTTTGCGGCGGACCGCATGCTCGATCCGGAAGGTGTCGCGCTGGCTTTGGAGCGCGACGCCGAGATCGAATCCGGCTCCGCCAAGCCCCTGAGCCACTCGGAGTTTCGACAGCGCACCACCGGCGTCAAAAAATGAGGGTTAGGGTTGAGTATCACCCAAAAACAGCAGCTGAGCTAAATAGCGCCGTCGCACGTTACAACGACCTTCGCCAGGGCCTCGGCGATGGGTTGCGGTTCGAGGT
>Ga0137403_10000427_pt1 | contig 54073 bp, 57 predicted proteins | sample CZOMad2_1_16fung_FD_122057 | JGI IMG/M metagenome (GOLD analysis project Ga0137403, IMG submission 122057) | Vadose zone soil fungal communities from Angelo Coast Range Reserve, California, USA - CZOMad2_1_16fungal (Hybrid Assembly) | ecosystem: Environmental > Terrestrial > Soil > Vadose zone... | reverse complement strand
TGCTGAAACCGTAATTGCAGTAGTGTGCCGCCGGAGAAATCGATCCCATAGTTGAACGCATCGCGTCCGGTAAGCACGCGCCCGACAATCAGAAGGAGGACAAGTGCAACGAGCACGATAGACACCAGAGCGCATACTTTCATCCGGCCAATGAAATCGAGATTAATCCCTGGTCGTATAATCTCCATACATGCTCCCGTTCAACACTCAGCCACTCTTCCTAGATACTCAGCCGCTGGATGGGCCGTAAGGCTAAAGCGCTCTCAAAGATGATCTTACAGATGAATACGGCCGTGATGAGGTTGGCAATCATTCCCAGCACGAGGGTTACGGCAAATCCTTTCACAGGACCCGTCCCGAACTGAAAAAGCATCGCTGCTGCGATGAGTGTTGTGACATGTCCGTCCAAAATCGCGCTCCACGCGCGTGTGAATCCTGCATCAATGGCCGCGCGCGGAGGTTTCCCCGAACGCGTCTCCTCGCGAATACGCTCAAAGATGAGCACATTCGCATCCACTGCCATGCCCACCGTAAGCACGATGCCTGCGATTCCCGGCAATGTGAGAGTGGCATGCAGATAGCCAAGCCCTGCCAGGAGCATGAGGATGTTCAACACGAGCGCAACATTCGCCACCACCCCGGCAAAGCGGTAGTAGACGATCATAAAAAGCACGACCAGCAGGCTGCCAATGACGCCTGCCGTAATCCCCTCCCGAATGGAATCCTGCCCCAGCGAGGGGCCGATGGTGCGATTTTCCTCGATGCGCACCGGCGCCGGCAGTGCCCCAGCCCGGAGTACGATGGCGAGATCCTTCGCTTCCTCATCCGTGAAGCTTCCGGTAATCTGCGCCCGCCCGCCCCCGATGCGCTCGTTAATGCGTGGAGCTGAGTAGATGGTGTCGTCTAAAACAATGGCCAGGCGCTTGCCCACATTCTCTGCAGTGATGCGCTCGAAGAGTCGCGCCCCATCGCCATTCAATTCTATCGAGACATAGGGTTCTCCAAAACGTGAACCCAGTTCCATTTTCGCATTAGTTAACGCATCGCCGGTCAGAAGAACTTGCTTCTTCAGCAAATAGGGGGTACGTGTCACTTCTTTGGTTTGCTTGTTGACCTTGCGTTCATACAGGATCTCCGATCCCGCTGGCACTCGACCCTTTAAGGCTTCGTCGACGCTCTGGCTTTCATCGACAAGTCGAAACTCCAGACGGGCGGTTCTCCCGATGAGCTGGATGGCGCGGCTGGGATCCGCAACCCCCGGCAACTCTACCACAATGTTTCGTGCGCCCTGCCGTTGAATAGTTGGCTCGGCGACACCAAATTGATCCACCCGATTCCTGATCGTCTCGAGCGCCTGATCGACTGCGTTTTCCAGAATCCGCCGGACGTCCTGATCATCGAGTTTGTAAATCAGCTCTGTCCCCCCCTTCGTGCCAGCAGGAACCAGAGACGGCAAAGCTTTGACAGTGTCGATGACAATGCTAGCTTGCCCGGGCTCGGGGATTCTGACCAGCAGCTGCTTATAGTCGATTTTGCGCACTTCAGCCCCCGATAACCCAGCCTTTCTCAGCGCCTCCGCGAGCTCGGTGACAAGTCTCTCAGTGGTATTTTCCACTGCCTTCTCGGCCTCGACTTCCAGTACCAGATGCATGCCACCTTGTAAGTCCAACCCCAGATTAATTCGTTTTCCCAACGGGAAGGCAAACCACGCACTGACCCCAATGAGAATCGCAATAATCGCTAATTTCCAGCGTAGCTCCCGCCGCAAACCGTGCCCCTCCATGCTATCTGCAGGCCCTTGCCCGGTTAAAATGCCTCTCCCGCTTACCCTCTTGCACTGTGTCCAGCACACCACCCACTGTCGCCCGGCAGAGGTCAGCAGCGGATCAGCTTGGCGCACAATAACTGGCTTTCGTCATGCAGGTCTGGCCCGTGATCAGCGTGACGATACCTGGTCCATTGTCATATTGATGATCGCGCCGGCGGAAAGTCTGGAGGCGGTCAAATGGACGAGAGCCTCGTGAGCGGGGTGTGGGCGGAGCCCTTAGCCTTTCTTTGGCTCCTCGACTTCGTCGAATACTCGATCAGCCTCTCCTACCAAATCGGCAATGGAACTCTTGTTGACACGGATACGAACCTGGTCGGCGATTTCAAGATGAATGATGTCGTTGCGGATTTTCACGATGGTGCCGTAGATACCGCCACTGGTGACCACGCGATCACCGCGCTTGATATTTTGTAGCATCTGGCGGAGATCTCGTTGTTTCTTTTGCTGAGGGCGAATGAGCAGGAAATAGAAGATCGCAAACATCGCAATGAAGGGGATCAGCATGTTGATTTGCCCGAAGATTCCCCCTCCACCACTTGGCGCAGCTCCCGAGGTTTGTGCGTAGGCCCACTCCAGCATCGATGTCTCCCTCTCTCCGTAAAACCTTGAAGCCGGCCTGCGTCGCAGGCACCATGCGGAACAGCGAGTAAATTATAGCCAGGTCGCTGATGCACGTGCAAGCAAAATCACCCAGCTCCGCGAGTAACCGTGAAAAACAGGAGGCAAAAAAATGGGTCCCCACCGGAGAGCCAGGGTAGGGACCCGCATGCAACTAGTCTGCAGCTCAAACGACGCCCCTGAGTTAGCAACCGACTGCGGACAGGGTACCCCGTTTTGCAGCTTTCTTACACATCGTAGTAGAGGGCGAACTCGTACGGATGCGGCCGTAGGCGCACCTCGTCGATCTCTCGATGGCGCTTGAAGTATAACCAGGTGTCCAGAGTGTCTTTGGTGAATACATCCCCCTTCATCAAGAAGTTGTGATCGCGCTCCAGCGCTAGGAGAGCATCCTCCAGGCTACCCGGCACCGAGGGAACATCCTTCAGTTCTTCGGGGCCAAGCTCGTAAATATCTTTGTCCAAAGGATCGCCCGGATCGATCTTGTTCTCGATGCCGTCCAGTCCCGCCATGAGCATGGCGGCGAAGGCCAGGTAGGGGTTACTCGAACCATCAGGGAACCGCACCTCGATGCGCTTGGCCTTGGGGTTCGTGAAGTACATCGGAATGCGCACGCTAGCGCTGCGGTTACGGCTCGAGTATGCCAGGTTGACTGGGGCTTCAAAGCCCGGCACAAGGCGCTTATAGGAATTCGTTGTGGGTGCCACCAGGGCGCAAAGCGCCGCCGCGTGATGCAGGATGCCGCCGATGTAGTACAGCGCTGTCTTGCTCAAACCGGCATAATCGTTGCCTGGGAACAACGGCTGATCGTTCTTCCATAGGCTTTGATGTACGTGCATGCCCGTGCCGTTATCGCCGAAGATGGGCTTTGGCATAAAGGTCGCGGTCTTATTGTGCCGACGCGCCACATTCTTGATGATGTACTTATACCACATCACCTTGTCCGCCATTTGCGTCAGCGGTGAGAAGCGCATATCGATCTCACATTGCCCGGCAGTGGCCACCTCATGGTGTTGCGCTTCGACAATGATGCCCACCTTCTCGAGCGTCAGCACCATCTCAGTACGCAAATCCTGCAGTGTATCGGTGGGGGACACGGGGAAGTAGCCCTCTTTAAATCGTGGCTTGTATCCCAGGTTGGGCTTCTCTTCACGACCGCTGTTCCAGCGCCCCTCGACGGAGTCGATGAAATAATACCCGCAGTTCTCGTGGAAATCGTAGCGGATGTCATCGAAGACAAAGAACTCGAGTTCAGGGCCGAAATAGGCGGTATCAGCCAGCCCTGTTTGCCTGAGAAATGCCTCCGCTTTTTGGGCAATATAGCGCGGATCGCGCGAATAGCGTTCGCGCGTGATCGGGTCTAGCACGTCGCAGATCATGGTCAGGGTGGGGATCTCGGTGAAGGGATCCATATTTGCGCTGTTGGGATCTGGAATCACCAGCATATCGCTCAGGTTAATCGCTTGCCACCCCCGGATGCTCGAGCCATCGAAGCCATAGCCATCTTCTAGGGAACTCTCGCTCACCTCACTAATGGGCACAGAGAAATGCTGCCATAATCCTGGCAAGTCAATAAACTTGAGGTCCACCATTTTGGCGCCATTCTCTTTGGCCATATTCAGCACTTCTTTTGGTGTCATTCCCTACTCCTCCCCAACGATTGCCGTGTTAAATAGCCTCTTCGCCTCGCTCTCCCGTGCGGATCCGTATGGCATCCTCGATCGGCAGCACGAAGATTTTTCCATCCCCAATTCGACCAGTTTTGGCTGACGAGACGATCGTTTCGACGATCGTGTCCGCCATCTGGTCGGGGGCGACGATCTCGATCTTGATCTTGGGGAGGAAATCTACCACATACTCTGCTCCCCGATAGAGCTCGGTATGCCCCTTTTGTCTTCCAAATCCTTTGACTTCCGTTACCGTCATCCCTTGGATGCCGAGTTCGCTCAACCGATCACGGACCTCATCAAGCTTGAACGGCTTAATGATGGCTTCGATCTTTTTCATCCCTTCTCCTCCCAGCACTGCCCCTTCACCACTCAGCGCAGGCCTGCCCTAGCCCCCCCATCATTCGCGATTTACTTGCATGACAAAGACGAGAGCTTCCAGGTGCTAACCTGCGGTCCTATCGTAGCAAATCTTCGTAATACTGTAAAGGGACGGCAGGATGAGTGGCGGAAGGCCAGCCACGATCACCAGAGGCCTCTAGCTCCGGGAGTCAGGCATGTTCCGTGCCAGCCATGCAACCGTAGCCTCGGCTGTCGATAACCTCAGCGGCGAGCCGCCACCATAGTTTCAGCGGAGAGATGCATCATCGATCTGATACGCCCCTAGTGATGAAAGGTTAGGCAGTGCTCATGATGGACCGCCGAAAAGTCAGGCAGGAAAAATGCGCTCGAAAGGACTATATAACCAACGCGAGCGCATGGGCTCGCGAGAGGGGAGGGCGGTCTGGCCCTCCCGCCAGTCGCTTAATACATGCCGCCCATACCGCCCATACCGCCCATACCGCCCATGCCACCGCCCGGCGGCATCGGAGGTGCCTTCTCTTCTTCGGGGATGTCGGTCACCAAGGCCTCAGTGGTTAACATCAGCGAGGCGATGCTCGCCGCGTTTTGTAGGGCACTCCGCACCACCTTGGCAGGATCGACAATCCCCGCCTCAAACATATCGACATATTCCAAGCGTTCCGCATCGAAGCCCTGCGTCGTGCCCATCTCTTTGAGACGCTGGACGACGACGGAGCCTTCTGCGCCAGCATTGGCCGCGATCTGGCGCGCGGGTTCTTCCAGAGCACGGCGGATGATCTCGGAGCCCACCCGCTGATCCCCCTGCAGGCTTGACTGTTCGAGGGCTTTGCACGCGCGCAGCAAGGCGACGCCACCGCCCGGCACGACGCCTTCTTCAACCGCCGCCCGGGTGGCGTTAAGGGCGTCCTCGACGCGCGCCTTTTTCTCTTTCATCTCTGTCTCGGTGGCCGCCCCGACTTTGATCACCGCCACGCCACCGACCAGCTTCGCCAGGCGTTCTTGCAGCTTCTCGCGATCGTAGTCGGAGGTGGTCTCCTCGACCTGCACTCGGATTTCCTTCACCCGGCCTTCGATCGTCGCCTGGTCCCCCGCGCCTTCGATAATGGTCGTATTGTCTTTATCGATGACGATCCGTTTGGCATGGCCAAGGTCTTTCAGGGTCACATTCTCGAGCTTAATCCCGAGCTCTTCAGCGATGACGTTGCCGCCCGTCAGGATGGCGATGTCTTTCAGCATCTCCTTGCGCCGGTCGCCGAAGCCAGGGGCCTTCACCGCCGCCACGCTGAGCGTGCCGCGGATCTTGTTCACCACCAACGTCGCCAGTGCCTCACCTTCCACGTCTTCGGAGATGATCACTAGGGGTTTGCCCATACGCGCGATCTGCTCGAGGATGGGCAGGAGGTCCTTCATGCTGCTGATTTTCTTCTCGTTGATCAGCAGATAAGGTTCTTCCAGAACGACTTCCATGCGCTCGGCGTCGGTCACGAAGTAGGGCGACAGATAGCCACGGTCGAATTGCATGCCCTCGACCACATCGAGGGAGGTCTCCATGCTCTTGGCTTCCTCGACCGTGATGACCCCATCCTTGCCGACCTTTTCCATCGCCTCGGCGATCAGATCACCAATGTTCCGATCGTTGTTCGCCGAGATGGCGCCGACCTGGGAGATCTCGCGCTTATCTTTAATCGGTTTGCTGAGCTTCTTAATCTCCTCGATGACGATCTCGACGGCGCGCTCGATGCCGCGTTTGAGGTCCATGGGATTGGCCCCCGCGGCCACATTTTTCAACCCTTCGCGATAGATCGCCTGCGCCAAGACCGTCGCCGTGGTCGTGCCATCGCCAGCCACGTCACTGGTCTTGCTCGCCACTTCATTGACCATGTGCGCGCCCATGTTCTCGAAGGGATTTTCGAGCTCGATCTCTTTGGCGACCGTGACCCCATCCTTGGTAATGGTGGGGGCCCCGAACTTCTTATCCAGGACGACGTTCCGCCCGCGCGGGCCCAACGTCACCTTCACCGCTTCGGTAAGCTTATCGACCCCTCTCAGAATCGCCGTTCGCGCGTCCGCGCTGAACATTAACTGCTTTGGCATCTCAGGCCTCCTCTTCTCGACACATTTCCGTCCACGACTTTCCCGTCACCTGCAACACAACCTTGTGATTTCAAGTACTGGTGGGCAAGCATGCGGCTGGATTCTTTAGCACTCTCACGAGTGGAGTGCTAACACAAATATACGCACAGCCCCGTGCCTTGGCAAGGGAAAAAGTGGCGCCGACGGAAGAGCCTTACGGGAGCCGCAGCGCTTTGCGGCCGATGTCGGTGCGGTAGTGTACGCCATCCCAGCTGATACGATGCACCGTCTGGTAGGCATGGTCGAGCGCTTGGCGGAGGTCCGGCGCCCGAGCCGTCACCCCAAGGACACGGCCACCGTCGGTTACCAGCCGCCCATCCCGGCGGGCAGTTCCGGCATGAAACACGGCGACTCCAGGCACCCGGGCTGCGTGCTCGACGCCGGCGATCGGCTTATCACGCTCATACGCTCCGGGATAACCGTGCGATGCCATGACGACACAGACGGCCGCATCGTCCACCCAGCGGCACGCCTGACGCGTCAACGTGCCATCGGTTGTTGCCAGCAAGAGGGCTAAGAGATCGCTATCCAGCCGCATCATCAAGACCTGCGCCTCGGGATCGCCAAAGCGCGCGTTGAATTCGACGACCCACAGCCGCCGATTGACCAACATCAGCCCCGCATACAGCACCCCCTGATACAGCCGCCCTTCAGTGGCCATGGCGCGAACCGTGGGGCGCATAATTTCTTCCATGATACGTTCGGACAGCCCGACATCCACAACCGGTACGGGTGAGTACGCCCCCATGCCGCCAGTGTTCGGGCCTTCATCGCCATCGTAGATCGCTTTGTGGTCCTGGCAAACAGGCAACGGCACCAGCGAGATCCCATCGGTGAGGGCGAAGAACGACAGCTCCTCACCCGGCAGAAACTCCTCGATCACGACCTGGGTCCCAGCCTCGCCAAATACCTTCTCCCGCATCATCTGAGCGATGGCGTCATAGGCACTGTCGCGGGTCTTACAGACGATGGCGCCTTTGCCAGCCGCCAGCCCATCGGCTTTCACGACGAGCGGCGTAGGGTGCTGGTCGATATACCTCTCAGCCTGTTGCGGATCGGAGAAGGTTTGAAATGGCGCGGTGGGAATACCGTACACGGCCATGAGGGTTTTGGCAAAGACTTTGCTGCTTTCGATGGAGGCGGCTTGCTGGGTGGGCCCAAAGATCGCCAGCCCCTCCTGACGAAACCGATCGACGATGCCGAGCGCCAAAGGAAATTCCGGACCGACGATGGTGAAGTCGATGGCAGCATCGCGGGCAAACGCCAGCAAGGAGGCAATGTCGTCGGCGCGGATCGGCACATTCTCGGCCTGCTCGGCCGTGCCGGCATTGCCAGGGGCGCAATACAGCCGGGAAAGCAAGGGACTCTGGGCCAGCTTCCAGACCAACGCATGTTCACGACCACCGCTGCCGATGACCAAGACCTTCATGGGTCTCCCCCACCAGGTTCACTGTGCCATGCTGGCTAATGCTTGAAATGCCGGATGCCGGTGAGCACCATGGCCAGGCCATGTTCGTCTGCCGCCTGCGCTACCTCACCATCGCGTATGGAGCCTCCTGGATGTGCCACCGCGGTCACCCCAGCCTTGGCCGCCTCGTCGACCCCATCACGGAAGGGGAAAAAGGCATCAGAAGCTAGCACCGTGCCGGCCGTCGGCAGCGACGCTTTCATCGCCGCCAACTTCACCGAGTCGACCCGGCTCATCTGACCAGCACCGATCCCTACCGTCTGCCCGGTGCGGGCCAGCACGATGGCGTTGGACTTGACATGCTTTGATACGCGCCAGGCGAATTCCAGGCTGGTCCACTCTTCCGGAGTCGGCTGTCGTCTGCTAACGACCTGCAACATAGCAGGGTCCCAGCTTTGGGCATCGCGGGCCTGCAGCAACAGTCCTCCCGTGATACTGCGGCTCTCATAGGGACTGGGACTCAGGGTGCCGATCTCGGGGAGGGCTAAGAGTCGAAGATTCTCACGGCGTTGCAATCCTGATAGCGCCTCCTCTGTAAATCCAGGTGCGATGATCGCCTCCACCAACAACCCTCTTGTCGCTCGGACCATCGCCCCATCGAACGGGCGATTGACGCCGATGATACCGCCATAGGCGGACACAGGATCGCAGGCCCGCGCTCGTTCGAACGCCTCCACGAGAGTGCCTCCGAGTCCCACACCGCAGGGATTGGTATGTTTGACGATGCAACAGGCGGAAGCCTCGGGAAACTCCAGCATGAGCCCCAGGGCGGCATTGACATCCAAGAGATTGGTATAGGACAGAGCTCTGCCCTGCAGCTGCTGCGCCTGGGCGAGCGACAAACCGCCGCCGAGCCGGTCGCGATAAAACGCCGCGGCCTGGTGCGGATTTTCGCCATAGCGTAGATCCTGAACCTTGCTATAGGTCAACGTCAACGTCTCCGGGAACACAGCACTATCCGGCCCACCACCGAGCTGCCATGGCGGTTGGTCCTGGGAGAGATAGGCGGCGATCAGGGCGTCGTATTGCGCCGTGTGAGCGAAGGCCTTCTGCGCGAGCTGCCAACGGCGCTCGGCGCTCACGACGCCGGTAGTGTGGAGATCATTGAGGACAGGCGCGTAATCCGCAGGGTCGACCACCACTGACACCGACTGAAAATTCTTTGCCGCTGCCCGAACCAGGGTCGGCCCCCCGATGTCGATCTGCTCAAACGCCTCCTGGCGCGAAACCTGGGGACGGGCGATGACCTCAGTGAAGGGATATAGATTGACAACAACGAGATCGATCGGCTCGATGCCATGGGAGGCGAGAGCGGTCTGATGGGCGGGATTCTCGCGCAGTGCCAGGATGCCTCCATGAATCCGGGGGTGTAGGGTCTTCACGCGTCCATCTAAAATCTCCGGGAAGCCTGTGTAGTCAGACACCGCCACCACCGGTATCCCGGCGGCCTGCAACAGGGTAGCCGTCCCACCTGTGGAGAGGAGCTGCACACCTAAGGTGTGCAACGCCTTGGCAAACTCGACGATCCCCTCCTTCTGCGATACACTGAGCAACGCGCGTTGAATGTGCCCCATGAGATGGCTCCCTCAGATCAGGACTGAGTGCGGAGGACTGAGTCCTCAGTGCCGAGCAGGCAACGTTCTCAGTTCTCGGCATTCATCCCTCAGCACTGGCTCTTTCGACGCCTCGCCTAGCCTAAATCACCGAATCGATACTGGAGCAAGGCAACGACGACCACTCCCGCGGTCTCCGTCCGCAAAATGCGCTTCCCTAATCCTACTGCCAGGAACCCATAGGCTTCCCCACGCGCCACTTCCTGCGGTGTCAAGCCACCCTCTGGCCCGACCACCACGGCCACCGACGCCACCGGCGCAGACGCTGCCAGGACGGTGCGCAGGAGTCGTGTGTCCTCACCCTCCCACAGTACCAGCTTGAGTTCGGCACTTTGGCAGGAGGCCAAAAACGCCTCTAGCGGGGCTGGCGGCCGCAGGTGCGGCACGGTCGCACGCCCGCACTGCTTGCAGGCCTCGCGGGCAAGCTTCTCCCAACGGCCAACTTTCCTGGCCATGTGGAGTCCAGAGATGTGCGGTATTACGCGATCGGTGATGAGTGGCACAATGTCCGACACGCCCAGCTCAGTTGTCTTCTGGATGACCCAGTCGAATTTGTCAGCCTTCGGCAGCCCCTGCCCTAAGGTAATGGAGACGGTTGGAGGGGATTGCGGCGCTCCGTCAAAGAGAATTCGGCAAACAACCCCATCGGTCTCCAGGCGCTCGACTATCGTCAAATATTCGTGGCCACACCCATCAAAGACGACAACTTGCGCCCCCGGCCCCAATCTGAGGACGCGTGCTAGGTGGTCTGCTTCATCACCCCGCAGGCGCAGCTCTTGTGTACCGACGTCATCCGGTCGCACGAAAAAACGGCGCATGGCGCCTCAGGCCTCTTCACAGATGACCGCAGTCCATTCTTCCTGGGATGCCTGGTGGGTGATGCGCCATCCGTGCGCCAGGAGTCCATCCCGTAACTGCGGCACTTCTGTGGTGAGAATGCCCGACAGCACGACGGCACCGCCGGGTACGAGAGCCGTGTGGAGCGGTTTCAACATGGCAAGAATCGGCTCCAGCAGAATGTTGGCCACCACGATGTCAAACCGGTCCGTGACCACTTCTAGAGATCCAGCCGCAAAAGTCGACTGCTTGGACAGCTGGTTCAGCCGCGCGTTGACGCGTGCCACCCAGACGGCCAAGCGATCGACATCGATGCCGAACGCCTTGGCACAGCCGAATAACACTCCGGCCAGGCTGAGGATCCCGCTGCCACAACCGACGTCGAGTAGCCGCACACCAGGTCGCATGCCGATGATCCTCTCTAAGGAGGTGAGGCAAAGCTGCGTCGTCGCATGGAGGCCGGTTCCGAAGGCTTGTCCAGGGTTGAGCGTCAAGAGCAGCTCGTCGGCAGCAGCGGTATAAGGCTCCCAGGGAGGACGTATAACCAGCCGCTTGCCGAGCTTGAAGGGACGGTAGAAGCGTTTCCATTGCTCGACCCAAGCGCCGCCGTCGATCACCTGCATCGACAGCGTGGGTTGAGCACCAGCCCCTGTCCCAAGATCGTCGAGGGCGCGTCGTACTTCTCCCAGGAGCCGCTCGCTGCTCTGTTCCATCGGAAACGCTGCGATCACCTTCGCCATTTCCATGGCTTGTCCAATAGATGCTTCCCCAGACCCCTGCACACGTTCCTGGACGACGCCAGGAGAACCAAGCGCCACTAGGGTTTCTCCTAGGGATTCGGCGCTAGCAGACGACAGCGTAATCGTCAGCTCAAGCCATTGTCCGCCGCGGCCGAGAGGAGCTTTGAATCGCTGTTGGGAAGACTTGCTGGCCATGCCCCCCATGATAGTCCGGAGGCGTCATGGGCGTCAAGGATGTCAGCTGAACGTAGGGCTCATCCACCGTTTCGGCGCCCCGGGGCGCGCACGACACCGACACGCATCTATGAGGACTTTGCGTACGGCCAGCAGCGATGGGATCATTGCGACTAGCAGTAACATCTGATAGATTATTCACTACTTGCCCTCATGGCAGAACTTTTTAGCAACACTCAACGCCAACCCTGTCCGGACTGGCTGCTGTGTCTCGACTACGATTCCTGTCGACCCCGGAGCCGCGAACGGAGGGGGGACGATGGATCATCCAAAACTGCGTCCAATCGAAGCATTCCCGGTTGATCTCGGCGGACGCGAGGTGATCTGCCTGAGAGATCCAACGCAACTAACCGACGACGCGATGTTTGTCCCGCGCGAGGCACTCTTCATCCTGGCTCATTTTGATGGCAAGCATTCAATCCTCGATATTCAGGAAGCTTACACCCGCCAATACGGCCAATTACTCCCGAGCGATCCCATCCAAGGCCTTATCGCCGCGCTGGATAAGTCTCTACTCCTAGACAATGAACGCTTCGAGGCACACAGGCAGCAGCTGATCGCGGCGTTTCGCGCGTCCCCCGTGCGCCGTGCCGCCCATGCGGGCACCGCCTATGAAGCCGATCCCACTGCGCTTGGCGACCAACTCGCCGGGTATTTCGCTGATCCTACAGGGCCGGGGACTGCTGCAGCGCTGGCGATCGACGGGGCGGTCCAGGGCATTCTGGCGCCGCACATCGACCCACGTCGTGGGGGCTCATGCTTCGCCTGGGCCTACGAGGCTATTCGTCAGGTGACGGCCGAGGTGTTCGTGATTTTTGGTACCGCGCACCAACCGGCTTCCGTGCCCTTCCCACTCACCTTGAAGGACTATGAGACACCGCTCGGGGTCGTAGAGACCGACAAGGCATTGGTGCGCGCCCTGGCGCGGCGCTATCCCACCGACCTCCTGGCGGATGAGTTGGCGCATCGTTCGGAGCACTCTATCGAGTTTCAGGTCCTCTTCCTACAATACATTCTGGGTCCGGCACGAAAATTTCGCGTCGTGCCGATCCTGGTTGGCTCCTTCCACGAGTGTGTGGCGCGGCAGATCAATCCGGCTGAGATGGTGCATATCGCGGATTTCATCCAGGCTATACGGGAGGTCGCGAGTGCGCACGCCGAGCCCGTGTGCTATATCGTCGGAGGGGATTTGGCCCATGTGGGCATGAAATTCGGGGATCAGGGAGGATTGACCCCCGCTTTTCTCGATCAGGTGGCCCGCGACGATCATGCCTTACTCGCCGCTGCGGCTCGGATAGATGCGGAGGGATTCTTCCGAGTCATCGCTGAGCATCACGATCGGCGGCGCATCTGTGGTTTTCCGCCAACGTACATGTTACTCAGTACAATGCCTGCGACGGCTGGAACGGTGCTCAAGTATGGCCAAGCCGTTGAGCCAGCCACGCAATCGATGGTCTCCTATGCCAGTGTGGTCTTTCACTGAGGGGGAAGCGCGATGGCTGGCCACATTCGGGCAAGTGGAGTGATCATCTACTATCTCGATCAGGACGAACCGCATTTTTTGCTGCTCCGCAGCCGACGCGATCGCTCCTGGGGATTTCCGAAGGGGCACCTCCTCGATGGCGAAGATTTACTGAGTGGTGCCATGCGGGAGCTGTGGGAGGAGACCGGCATTCGCGAGCTCAGTCTCCTGCCCGGATTCACCGAATATGTCACCTATCGTGTCAATCGCGGCGGGAGATTTCGCCAGAAGACCGTCACTTATTTCCTCGGACGCGTCGAGACACCAGTGGTGCGCCTGTCTGACGAACATAGCGAACATCGCTGGGCGGTCATCGAAGATGCCAGGAAGACGCTGACGTTCGAGAATCTCCGCAGCCTGGTGACGCGTGCTTGGATGATCGTGGCGCCGTTGCCACCGCCGCATGAGGCAGAAGGTTCCCCCATGCCCCAACAGTAACAAGATCTTTGTGGCAGGAACGCTCGCCATTTCCCCATAGAAGCGCCAGCAAGCAACATCTCAGGCATGGCAACCAATCCCATGATCCCTGTCGTGGCACAGGGGCACTAGTGGCGCGTCTATTCCCCGACGTCAAGCGCGACAACCCCGGGTCAAGTAGCGGCGGGCCACTGCAGTTGACAAAGTATTTGTCCGTCATTATATTTGTATATACCAAATATTGGCGTGGGAAACATGGGGAGATGGTATGCGGGATCTCGAGTTAACCGCGTTGGCGGAGGAGATGTGGGCCATCACCAGGGATCTGTTCAAATTTCTCCAGTGCCGCGACCGCGACGCCATGACGGCCTGTGGGCTGTCGGTGGCCCAGTGTTACAGCCTGGAGGCTATCGGGACGCAAAGGCAGCTGACGCTCAACGAACTGGCGGACTCTTTGTACATCACTCCGAGCACGGCCAGCCGAACGATCGAGGAACTGGTTCGCAAAGAATTGGTAGAGCGACGCCAGGATCCTGACGATCGGCGAGCGGTGAGCCTGACGCTCACGGCACATGGACAAGCGTTGTTCGAGGCCTTGCGGCAACATCTTATCGAGCGTCAGCTCGGGATTCTGAAGCAGATCGATCCCGGCAGCCGTCGGGACGTCCTGATGGCGCTGCAGAAACTCTCCCAGGCCGTCAAAGACCCGGCTTGCTGTGCCGTGCCCCTAGTGTGGAAGCCTCCGCCGACCGGCGACAAGGTGCAGAGCTCGGAGGGCATGTCCGTAACTCCTCAAAGGTCGTCTCGGCGTGTGCGGAAGCACACGCCGACAACTTGATGGGCAGAACAGAAAGGAAGAGATCATGAGCGAATGCTGTGGACCATACACCGGTCAAACGCTGCTCAATCTGGTGGATGAGACTGACATCAAAGCAGCAATCCGGGCGCGCTACACCCAGGTTGCCACGGGTGAGACGTCGTGCTGTGGCTCGCCAACCGACCAGTCGCGGGCCCAGAGGCCACGCGACTATGGCTACGACTTGAGCATTCTCGGTGATGCTGTGCCGGTGTCGGTGCTCGACTCTTTTGCCGGCTGCGGCAATCCGCTGGCGATCGATACGCTGGACCGGGGCGAGGTCGTGCTCGATCTCGGTTCCGGCGCCGGGCTGGATTGCTTCTTGGCGGCCAAGAAAGTCGGCCCAGAGGGCCAGGTGATCGGACTCGACATGACCGATGCGATGCTGGAGAAGGCACACAAGAACCAAGCGTTGATAGGTCTCGCTAATGTGGAGTTCCGCAAGGGTGAGATGGAACAGATGCCCATCGCCGACGCCTCCATTGATGTGATTATCAGCAACTGCGTGATCAATCTCTCTCCCGACAAAGAACGTGTGTTCGGTGAGGCCCATCGCGTCCTGCGTCCGGGAGGACGACTGATGGTCGCCGACATCGCCACGGTCGGCGAACTGCCCGCCGAGCTACGGAGCACAGAGTCCTGGACCGGCTGTATCGGCGGCGCCATTCCCCTGGATGACTACCTCGGAAAGCTCGAGGCGGCAGGGTTTGCCGATGTACAGGTAGTGACGTCCCATGAATGGCAGCCGCTGATGCTGAGCGTGAAAATCAAGGCGGTCAAGGCGCAATAACGTTGTGTATGATAGGTGGCGCAGGCTTGCCTGTACGTGTGCATCTTGCGCCACTGGTTCAAGATGGATGGATGCCCATGAACGGCTGTCATCGTACCGCGTGTCGGATGAGTTGGCTCGGGTTGATGCTGGTGACGGGTTTTTCGACAGCGTGGGCGCACATCGATATCGAGCCGAAAGCGACGATCCCCAACCGGTGGGAGACGTTCATCCTGAACGTCCCGACGGAGACGGAGTCCCCGACGGTCGAAGTCCAATTGGCGATCCCAGAGGGCTTTGAGGTGGAAGCCGTCGGACACCGGACCGACTGGAATATGGCACTTCGGCGTGACGCGCGCGGGTTGGTGCGCGAGATCGTCTGGTCCGGCGGGCAGATTCCACCGCTTACCTTCGAGGAGTTCAAACTCTTGGCCAAAGCAGCGAAATCCCCCGGTCCGTATGAGTGGCAAGCCCGCCAACGCTATGCCGACGATCAGGAGAGCGCCTGGGCGCTACGCACACTCGTTCAGGCCGAGGGCAGTGGGCTACCTACCCAAAAAGTCGAAGAAGCCCTCAAAACCGCGCAGGTTGCCATGACCATCAGCTTTCTCGGCGCCGGAGTGGCGACTATATTGATCGTGGTGACGCTGATCGCCGTCTGGCGGGGGACCCATGGGAAGGGACGGCGGGACGAATGAAGCTCTTTGTCGAGTATTGGAGCACCCTGCTGCATTTGATCGGACTGTTACTACTCGCCGGGGGGCATTTGTGGCTGGCCGTGTGCTCAGTGAAAGCTGAGCAGTCCGCCTTCGATTACGGACAGCGCTTCTTGCTTGAGCTTCTGCCGACTATCTCAACGCTTTTTGGTGTCGGGGTGCTCCTGCTGTTTGCCAGCGGCATGGCGAAGCTTTTGCTCTGGTACGAGCCGGGCTTTATCTTCTTGCCACTGCCGTATGGCTGGATATTACTCACGAAGCTGATGCTCTACATTGCCATCGTGGTCAACGGCATCTGGATCGAGCGCCGACACATGGTGCGGCTGGTCAAGCTTGGGCTGCCTGAGGTGGGTGATCGTATCAGCGCTGAGCTGGCGACTGCGTGGGCCGCCTTGCAACGACAGGCACGACTGAATTTTGTCCTCATTATGGTCGTCGTGGCCTTCGGCGAGACTCTCCGTTTCGCCAAGATGTGAGGAGCTGAGAGCACCGATGCGGGGGGCGTTGGCGTGGCTGCATGTAGCGCTGGGGAGCATCGGGCTGCTGGGAATCGTCGCGATGCCAGCCCAGGCGCATCACGGTGGACTGGGGATCGAGGGGGATATCATCGCATGGTCCTTGAAGGTTGACCAGTGGCAACAAGAGGGTTTTGCCAATGGCTATCGCATTAAATTCCTGGCCTACCCGCGCAATGCCATCGCCAACCGCTCGACACGACTGGTGTTTGAGGTCCAATCCGTTGCCACCGGGCGTTATGTCGGAGGGCTGACAGCCGAGGTGATCGTCCGCTTCTCGACAGCTGATGAACATGTGTTTGCCGCACCCGAAATCCCCGGCGTGACCGCGTACTACGAGCTTCCCTATACGTTTCCGATTCCCGGCGAATATACTGTCGCCTTTCGAACGCAGGCGAATGGCCAGGAATTGACTGCGGCCTTTGCCCAGCCGGTGTCGGCTAACCCGCTCTTCGGTGATTGGACCACGATGGTGGGAAATGCGGTGGTCCTGGGGGCTTTCATAGCAACCTGGATCGGAGCGATCCTCGCTCTCCAGCGGCGTCTCCTGCCGGAGGTCATGCGATTTTGAATCTTCACATGCAGAGACCATCGCATAGAGAGCTTGGTGTTGGAAGCGTAGCAGCCCCCGCCTCGCAACCTGTGTGGCCTAGGCCCCTACAGCTTTGACTGGCGCTGCTACACTGCCTGGGCTGTTCTGCGGCTACGCAGTACCAGCCATGAGCGATTTCTGCGTCGCTCGGTCAAGTTTGCCCGTCTTCGGTAAGTGGTGTGCTGCCTGATAGTCGCGGAGCGCTGCCCGAGTCTTTGAGCCCATGTGCCCGTCCACGGGGCCGGGATCAAACCCCGCCGCTTTCAATTGCTCTTGTGCCTGACTGACCTTCTTGCCCCCGCTGCTGGTCGATTTGTGGTGCTTTTTGGCCAGCCGGTTATCTTCCTCTGCCATGTCGGCCGTCACGTCAGATGTTTCCCCCCATCCGAGCGACGGCAGGCTGAGTGCCCCGAGGGCCATCCCCAGCAACCCACCGAACTTCAAGAAGTTGCGACGTGAGAGATCTACCTCATGCTGCGCCTCGTGCTTCATCATCCGCTCCTTTCGCACGGCACAAGCGTTCCTGGCAGTCAAGGCCTGGTCTGCCAGGTCCCAGACATCTGGGTAAAGACAATTCCCTTGCATGGTGGGTGGCTTGTTATCCCGCCTCGACGACGTGGCCAGATATCCGCCGTTGGCACCACATGTGAGACGATGCTCCCTGGCTAAAGCCATAGGATCGCGCCCTATACGGGTATGCCGAGGCGTGTGACGGGCCTTCACGGAAGGTTGACAGAGGACAGGCAGCAACCGAGGAAGGTAGCTAGGTAAGTTGGGGGGATAAGACATAGAAATGGCCATGGGGTTTCCCGAAGGGGACGTGCGCTCAGCCCACCAGCTGGTTGTATTCTAGCGCGCCAATAGACCTTGTAAAGAAAATTGTTGCATCCACTGCGGGAAGGGAGTTCTTGCTTGATCCGCCGTGGCATCTTCGGTACACTGCCCAGGCAGTCCACTGGTTCGAGACAAAAGGAAGTCACCAACATGCTGGAAAGGCGGTGAACGTAATGTGTTATTCGGCCTATTTCATTCAAGCGACACGAGGAACATTCGTGCAGCGACAACTGCTGCAGTGCCGGACTTGTGGTTCACAGGCATTCCATGTCCTTGACTGTTGCCGCAATCCTGACTATGCACGAGTTCCAACATCGCCTCTAGGCGAAAGGCTGAAGGCTTGGCTGGAGGCAGTGCAGGCCAGGATGCGAGCATCGCTGTTCCAGACGCGTCAGCGTCCCGCGGAGCCAGCGTCTCCGGCAGTCCTGGATGCCTGGGAGGCGCGACCCCTCACCCTCAGCAACTCCGAGGATACGCGAGTATTGCGGGAGACCGGTGCCGACAAGGTTGTGGAGGAGATCGAACACGAGACACTGTCGGCCTATCGATAGAAGTTGTGCGTGGTCTCGCTATAGCCTCCGTTGAGTCGCCTTACCAGCAATCGGATGGGGGCCTGTCTAGGGTCCAATCGGAGCCCGATGAGCACCCACAAAGCTAGTCGCGACAGAGGCCAATGATCGACATGGGAGGTCAGCTCTCAAACGTGATGGCAACGATCTCGTAGGTTAGGGTACCTCTGGGCACGCGTACTTCGACTGTATCACCGGTTTGCTTGCCCACCAAAGCTCGTCCGACCGGTGATTGGATCGAGATCCAACCTTTCTGAGGGTTTGCCTCATCGGCGCCGACCAAGCGAAACTCTTTCTCCTCGTCGGTATCGGCCTCGCGCACCTGCACGGTCGCCCCGAACACTACACGATCGCCCCCAAGTGCCCCTGTATCGATGACTTCGGCGTTGGCCAACTGTGTTTCCAGATGCCGAATTTTCGCTTCGAGGAGGGCTTGTTTCTCCTTGGCGCCGTGATACTCGGCGTTCTCCCGCAGATCCCCCTCCTCACGCGCCAGCCGCACCGCCTCGATTACCTGAGGGCGGATCACTGCTCTGAGGTGTTTCAGCTCATTCACCAACGCCTCGTATCCCTGTCGTGTCATCGGGGCTTTCTCAGCCATGGGCCTCTTTCCCTCCACGCCATCCGCACCACGTCCATTCGGTCTCGGCAACCCTCCGGTTCTCCCTAATGTAATACATATATAAAGCCTGGCATCAGAAGGCAAGTGGGAGGAAAGAAATCGTCTCCAGAAGATTGAATTTACTGTCACACCCTACATGATCCCAAACGCCCGCCAGCGCATCTATGAGGTCCGATAATGTGGCCTGCCGGATACCCACCGCCATGCCCCTAAGGGTTGACACACGACGATGCGTAGGGCTAACATGGACGGCAAAGATGTCAACCGCAAGCTGAGCGCTTCAGGCTCAGGGCCGGTCCAAGATGTGAGAGGTGAGGGTAATGGCCGCCGTAAGCTGTGATTTCTACGGGGTTGAAGAAGATAAAATCACCATCGAGGTCGACGAACGATTTCTCCAAGAACAGCAACAGTTCGATTTTGAAGGAGAGCGCTATATCATTCTATCGGTGGTGTGGACGAAGGAAGGGCCGAAGGCTAATGTAATGCCCTATTGGGAATATACCTCATTACACGCGAAATCACGCCGGGGGATGGGCATGCCTGTCGAGGCTGACGGCGAGTCCCCGCTGGTGCGCGAGATCGATCGACGGCGGAGGACCACATGAACGGCTACGGCGGACGCATCCTCACGGTTGACCTGTCGACCGGCTCGAGTCGCATCGATACCTTCGATGACCAGTTTGCACGCCTCTACCTTGGGGGCAACGGCATGGCGGTCCGCTTGTTATTCGATCGGCTGCAGCCGGGGATCGATGCCTTCGATCCCAGCAATTGCATCGTCCTGGCAGTGGGGCCAGTGACTGATTCCAATATCCCAGGCAATAGTCGCCTCTGCGTGGCCAGCAAGTCACCACTCACCGGACTCTTCTTCGACTCAACGTTCGGCGGCCGTTTTCCCTGCACTTTTAAGCGTACCGGCTTCGATGCGCTGGTGATCACCGGTCGTGCGCCGCAGCCAGTCTACCTGCTGCTCACCTCTGACGGCGTCCACATCAAACCGGCCGACGCTCTGTGGGGCACGCTGACGCAGGCGTGCGTCGAGCGCTTACAGGCGATTGAGGGCGATGAAGTGGATGTGACCTGCATCGGTCCCGCCGGGGAACATCGCGTCCGCTTCGCCGCCATGGCACATTACTGGAAGAACCGCGGCGCCATCGCCGGCCGGGGTGGCATGGGTGCAGTGCTGGGCTCGAAAGGTGTGAAGGCCATCGTCGTCAGTGGCAACCGCAAGATGACCCTTGCCGACCAGGCGGCGCTGAGCAGCCTCTATAAATCGACATACAGCGGCATGCTCACGGGTACCAAGGCCCTCAGCACGTTTGGCACCGCCGTGCTGGTCAATCCCATCAATACGATGGGCGCTCTGGGCACCAGGAATCTCGCCATGGAGGTATTCGAGCAGGCCGAGGCCATCAGCGGTGAGCGCTTTAAAGATCTGTATTGGGAGCGCGATACCACCTGCCTGAAATGCCCCGTGGCGTGTGGGAAGGATTTTAAGGTCGACGAGGGAGAGTTCGCCGGCACGCGATGGAAGATGCCCGAATACGAGAGCATTTTTGCGCTCGGGTCGATGTTGGAAAACGCCAATGCCCCCTCCCTGATCAAAGCCAACGAGCTGTGCGATCAGCTCGGCATGGACACCATCTCCATGGGGGTCACCATCGCCTTTGCTATGGAGTGTGCGGCGCGTGGTCTCTTAAGCGCTCAGGACATTGGGCAAGAGCTGCACTGGGGCGACTATCACGCCATGCTGCACTTGGTCGAAGCGACGGCCCATCGGCGGGGTTTCGGGGACCTCCTTGCTGAGGGCTCGTGTCGTCTGGCCGATCGTCTGGGAAACGATGCGCACCAATATCTGTATGCTGTGAAGGGACTGGAATTGCCGGCGCACTCCGCCCGTGCCTTGAAGGGCATGAGCATCGGCTATGCCACGGCTACCCGCGGGGGCTCGCACCACGATACCCGTCCCACCATGCAATATCGACCCGAGTTCGATCATTCGAGCATCGATGGCAAGGCGGAATACGCCGTGCGCAGCCAGCACTATACGGCGGTCGGGGACTCGCTGGTGCTGTGTCGCTTCACCGGTGAACGCGGCTTCGGCATGCTGCTGAACGACGCCTTCGCGCAGATGGTCAATGGTGTGACCGGTTTTGGCATGACCACGGAAGATCTTGAGCGTGTGGGCGAGCGCATTATCAATCTGGAGCGGGCCTTTAACGTGCGCGAAGGAGTGCGGCGCAAAGATGACTTGCTGCCGTATCGCGTCATGCATGAACCTATCCCCGTCGGCCCCTCGAAGGGGCGGTACTGTCCCCCCGACGAGCTGGATCGCATGCTCGATCAATTCTACGCACTACGCCACTGGTCTCGCGATGGCGTGCCCACTCGGGAGCACCTCGTGGCCCTGACGCTGCATGATGTGGTCGAGACGATGGGACCGAATGGACAACAATAGAGAGGGACATAGACGATGCCGGTCATCACAGGTCGCCATGCATTTTTAGAGGTCCTGTATCAAGAGGGCGTTGAGTATATTTTCGGCAATCCCGGCACCACCGAGCTGCCGCTGATGGATGCCCTGGTCGATCGACCGGATCTCAAATACATCCTGGCGCTCCAGGAATCTGCCGCGGTTGGCATGGCGGATGGCTATGCGCAGGCCTCGGGCAAGGTTGGTGTGCTGAATCTGCATGTCAGCCCAGGGCTCGGCAACGCCCTGGGGGTGCTGTACGACAGTTGGCGGATGAAGACCCCGTTGCTCGTCACTGCCGGCCAGCAAGACCAGCGGTATCAGCTCTCTGAGCCGGTCTTGTGGTCGGAGTTGATCCCACTGATGCGGATGTATGCCAAATGGACCTGGGAGCCACGCAATATTAAAGACCTCGTCACCGCGACCCGCCGCGCCATCAAAGTTGCCATGACGCCGCCGACAGGGATGGTGTTTCTCTCCCTACCCATGGATGTCTTGTATGGCGAGGGGGAGACCGAGTTGTGGACGACGCCGTCAACTCCGACCCGACTGCGCGCCGATCGAACCGCCCTGGAGGACGCTGCGACGCTCTTACTCCAGGCCAAGCGTCCGATCATCGTCGTCGGAGATGATGTCGGGGCTTCCGATGCACTCGTGGAGGCCGCGGCGGTCGCCGAGCTCCTGGGAGCACGCGTCTTTACCGATACCTTCCCTGGCCGGACGGATTTCCCCTCCGACCATCCGCTCTACCAGGGCATCCTCGTGCGCGCGCAGCCGGCCGTACGCGCCATCTTGGATCAAGCTGACCTGATGTTTGCCCTGGGCGCCGAGGTTTTCCCCTTCTCGCTCCCTTCAGAGGTCGAGCCGGTGCCAGCGCATTTGACCATCGTGCATATGCATTCCGATCCCTGGGAGGTGGGGAAGACCTATCCCGCGAAGGTGGGCATCATCGGCGATCTCAAAGCCAGCCTCCCTGAGCTGGCGCAGATCATCCGCGCGCAGCAGACCCCAGGACAACGGCAAGAGGCTCGCGAGCGCGCCGAGAACGCCGCCCAGGCCAAGCAGACTGCATATGAGAGTCTCAAAGCTCTGGCTGCAGAGGTCTCCAATCGCCTGCCCATTCCAGCAGCAGTGTTGATGCAGACGATCGCCGATGCTGTCCCGGCCGAGACCATTATCGTCGATGAATCGATCACCTCCGGCGCGACCTTGCGAGATTTTCTGGTGCGTACAACCGCTGATAGCTTCTATGGCATGCGTGGCGGCGGGCTTGGTTGGGGACTTCCCGCCACGGTTGGGGTGAAACTGGCCAAACCAGATCGCCCAGTCCTGGGCATCATCGGCGACGGCAGCACCCTCTATGCCAACCAGGCGTTGTGGACGGCGGCACACTACCAGATCCCTGTCGTTTGGCTCATCTGTAACAACGCGCAGTATATGATTCTGAAGCGACGCCTGCACGCGTATGGAGGGGCGGCGGCGAAGACGGAAACTTATATTGGTCTGGATATGATGGATCCTGAGGTTGATTTCCTGGCCTTGGCCCGTGCAATGGGCGTCCATGGTGTCCGCGCCGATACGGCCGATGCGGTGTCGAAAGCTCTGCGTGAAGCCATGTCGCGTCAGGGGCCGACGCTGATCGACGTGCCCATCGAGCGCTCGATTAGGCCGGCCCTGTGAGGCCAAGGTGTGTGTAGCAGTCTGATGATTTGGAAGGTGCGAAGGAGCATCCGATGTGGGGTAGAGTATTTTGGGTGGCGGTGGCGGTGGCGATGGTCTTGGGGGGAGGTGTGAAGGCAAGCGCTGAAATGTACCTCTGGACCGACGAACGGGGCGTGGTGCACATGACCAATCAATGGGCTAATGTGCCCGAGTCGGCGCGTGCACGAGTGTCAGTCCGGGACAGTGCGCCTCCGCCGAGCGAGGGCACACCGGCCACGGCTCCGGCGGCGCGCCCTGTCGATCCAGGCACCATCCAGCAGCCCCCAATGCAGATGCCCCCTGACCTGGCACAGACGCCTCCAACTGTGGCTCCTTCGCCCTCTGGCGTGCCGTATCCCAGTGATTCGTCTGTGCTAATTCCGAATTCCCGGCCATTTGTCCATCACCCTAAGAAGGTCTCTCCCCCGTTTCCTCACAACGTGCGGCTCGATCCCGTTGACCCGAATTTCGTCTGGGTAGGTCGGAATCGAGTCCCGAAGGATACCTTCACCTATCCCCGTGTCTCGCTCGACGCCCAAGCGCAATTCCGCAACCGTATACGGTCTCTAGAACAGCGCCGTTCAGCGCCACCTACGACATTTCCGACACCGCCTGTACGCCCCTAATTGACATCGTGTCTCAGCTGGGATGGCTGCGTCTGTCATGACGGCTGCTGTCGTGGTGGGCTAGGTGGGGTATTGAGGCGTGCGGCGCCGCTGTGTGACCAGCATGAAGGGGTCGTCAACCTTGAGCGGTTCGGTAGCGATGAACCCTTGAGCGTAGCGTGCACCGATCGATACGCCACGAGCGCGAGCGACCGCTACCAGCGTATCGACAAAGTCATAACGCTCCATCTCGGTATTGTAGAACTGTGAATGGTGGCACTTCAACACTTCCACCCACTGATCGATGTAATCCGAGATATCCACGACGAATGAGGGAGACATTTCTCGGGGATACAAATAGTAAAAGATGTTTGACACACTATGCGGCTCACCCTCCAGCGGCAGGGCACGGAGGTGGGCAAAATTTACACCATGGCTCACCAAATACCCGGCGGTTTGGTGATCCGTATGTCCCACCCCCCGCCCTGGAGGACCATCCCAATAAGGAGCCAGCACGATCGTTGGGCGTTGCTGGCGGACAGCCCGCGCGATCTTCAGGCGGCTCTCAAAATCGTCCATAACCCGGCAGTCCTGAAAATCCATCACTTCCATGTAATCCAACCCCAAAGCCTTGGCAGCAGCCGTCAGCTCCTGTCGGCGAATCTCAGGTGTCCCGCGACTCCCCATTTCGCCAACAGTCAGGTACACGATGCCGGTCCGATAGCCCCGGTCCTTTAATTTCAGCAGCAGTCCTCCACAACCGATTTCGGCATCATCCGGGTGAGCACCGAAGGCCAAGATGTCAACGGTCATGCTGATCTCTCCCACATCACAGGTCTGCGCAACTTGTGGCTTTTCTGCGGTCGTCCACCATCCAGGAGCTATTCTGTCACACCCGATTGCTATACTCAGGTGATGAGCTATTGTGCTACGTCTTGGCCCCCGTGACAAGCTTCATAAGTATCCGAGCGGATATTCCTCCGCCGGTGTGGGTGAGGCAGCCAGAAACTCCCGGCATGACTGGCAGAGTCGATTGTGTGGACCTTCGGACTGAAATATGCGGTCACACCGGAGACACTCGCGTCGTTTGGGCTTCATCGCTCTCCGTGACGGTTTCGAGTGGGCTCTGACAGCGCGTGCCATCTTGTCCTCCCATCTGCAGGAGTATGATTCCTGCTTTTCAAGCTGCCAATGTCCTCAGCGTTCATTCCCAGGCGAAGTGTGCGACTACCGCTTCTCCAAGGTGGATGAGCAGGATGGACATCGAACACGTAGCCGAATCTGGATATGTCCCATCATGCAGCAAGGCCTGGCCATGTTTACCGCGTTTCATTAGATGCGGTTCTCATCCAAAAGTTCCTAGGCATAGAACCCGATCTGCTTCCCCAGCAGCTGCGAGGTTCCTGAGGACATGAGTGGCGGAGCCTAGTCTTGCATCACCTTAAGCCAAAGTTGAATCGAACGCGAGCTGCCAAATCGATGGCCAGCTGCCAGCATGCTGTGCCCGTCGTGCTTTGGTCAAACAGGTGGATACGCCGAGGGCTTTGCAGACGGTTGCGAAGATAAAACGCGCAGGAACGGTGCCGACGATGAACTCGACCGGGACCCCCTTCTTGAAAATTAACAACGTCGGGACGGCCCGAATTTTGAAGCGGGTGGCCAGTTCGGGGTCAGCGGAGATGTTGACCTGCACAACCCGCAGCTGCCCAGCAAATGCCTCTGCTAATTGACCAAGCAGCGGCACCATCCGTCTCGACCATGGTGTCTGAAAATTCACCAATACGGGTACAGATGTGTTAATGACCAGTCGATCAAAACTCTCCGAGGTTACGTCTGGAACCTGCTCCTGCTGACGGATGTTCACAGGTTTTTCCCTCCTACTGTTCGTCACCAATGCTCAGCCGATCCCTCCGCGCTGCGTACGTCCTTATCGTTTTTAATATGCAAGACGCTTGCCAATAGTCAGATATCCATAGGCTTGCAGGTGCTGCCAACACCGACCCGGTCTCAACGCCTCGCCCGCAGACTCGTAGATATTTATAGCGACTACGTTATGCGATGGCCCGATGGATGTGCCGTCAATTATTTGACCAGGTGTCAACAAATGTCGCCCTCAGGGTGTGACAACAGGGTAGCCACATGTGACACGATGGAAGACACAGGCGTCGGATGGCTGTCTTGTCGCGCGCCTGGGGAGGCATTCTAGTTCTACTCATAGAGATACCCGCTGCAGGCAATTGATTCCTTCGAATGACTGAGCGGCGGGAAATGGCTAGCGGTTCAGCCAGGCTTGGCGTGCAGCGGACGCCGCCGCTCCGGAGGCGTGCTGTCGTTCTCCCTTGCAGGTCGGCGTCCGCTATCAGGTGAAGTCGAGTACGGCGAAGTTTCTAGGACAGGGGCTTGGTCTGGAGCGTCATCCCATCAAACAAGACCCGGCGGTTGATGCCACGCTGAAATGCCAGGTACTCCGATTTCGTCATGCGGGGCTTCGTGTTGGACATGATGCTCCGGGCGGTTGCCGCATCACCCCACAGCAGGTCCACCGCAGTCATGGCCAAGGCTTTTGCGGGTCCAAGGTACGCCAGCTTCGGGTCGGTGATCTGGAAGTCCGCCCCATGCCCCATGCCACTCGCTCCCCCCATGTAGGGGTGTAACGTGGGCATGACATGGCTGATATCGCCCATATCAGTCGACCCCGTGCGGTGTCCGATCGAGGTAAAGTTGGCCTCACCCACCAGCGCGACAGCATTCGCCTTGAAGACCTCGGCCATCTCCATGTTATTGAAGAGTGGCAAATAGCCGGGGAGGGTCTCGATCTCGACTTGGGCGCCAAGCGCCAGCGCGCCAGCCTGCAGAGCGCGGTCGACTTTGGTATTGGCTTCCATGATGGCCTCGACGGTCCTGCCGCGCACATAGGTCTCGATGCGCACGTCAGCAGGGATCACGTTCACCTGCACCCCTCCCTGGGTGATGATGGGATGGACGCGGATGGTATCGTGTTCCCTGAAGGTCTCGCGCACCGCATTAATCGCCGTCAGGGCGATATTAGCGGCGTACAAGGCATTGATTCCCATATGAGGCGCGCCGCCAGCATGAGACGCCTTACCGATGTAACGGATGGTTTTCACCACACAGCCATTATTGGACACGCCCACACCGGCCAGCTTGTCCTCGGGACGGGGAGTGGTGTGAATCATCATCGCCAGGTCGACGTCATCGAAGTGCCCGAGACGCAGGAGTTCGGGTTTCCCCCCCAGAAACTCCAGCTTGCCCTCACGCGCTTGGTGTACGCGCCAGGCCACGTCGCCGTACTCTTCAGCCGGGACGGCAAAGGCCACAATGCGGCCGGCCAGGTGTCGTAGGGCCTTGCTGTCCAGCAACCCCATCACGGCCCCCATCAGACCGGCGATCTGGGCGTTGTGCCCACAGGCGTGAGCCGCGCCGGTTTCGGGGTCTGCGAGCGGGTGGTCGCCGACGACCAGCCCGTCCAGCTCCCCCAGTAACGCGACAGTTGGCCCATCCGCGGCGGCGTTCATAGTCGTACGCACACCCGTGAGCGCCAGCCCAGTTTGCGGCGACAGCCCCAAATCCTTGAGCGTTTGTTCAACCAGACGGGCGGTCTTGATTTCCTTGAACCCTAATTCAGGATGGTGGCGGATCGTTTCTCCAACATTGATGATCTGGTCGGCACGCCGATCGATGGCGTCGCAGACCTGGCGTTTGACTTCTTCCTTGGTGGGCATACGCACTCCTTTCTCCGTTGATCGACGATCACCATCGCGGCAATCGGCTGCTGCCTGGCATGGACGGACGACACGCCAGCGACTGTTTAGTTGAGCCGACCGCGCAACTCCGCGAGGGCTTGCCGCGCCCCCGGATCGTCGGGCATAGTCTCCACGGCTTGCTCAAACTCTTTGAGCGCTTTGAGCCATTCCCCCCGAGCCATATAGATCCGGCCGCTGTTCAGATAGGGGAAGTGGCGTGGCTCATAACGTGGCGCCTGCTTGGCCTTCTCCAACCAGGGGAGTGCCTCATCAAACTGCCCTTTTTGCATCAGGTAGACCCCGATATCATTGTAAGGATTGCCGAAATCTGGGTCGACCTCGATGGCACGATGACATTCCTCAATGGCTTCGTCCAGTCGTTCCTGGAAACTGTACGTCCAGCCTAAGAAGGTGTGAGCTTCGGCGGTGGGGTAGACCTCGATCGACTGCTTATACAGACTGATGGCCTGCTCGTATTGCTTTGCCATCTGCAGTTCGTATGCCTGTTGGATGAGCTCTTGGGCGTTGGTCATGCGATCATCCGCTGAGCGCTCATCCTCGTCGAAACGATCGTCATCATACCTGTTGTCCATACCCTCGACCCTCGTTGCCTGGACTGTGTGCCTGTTGGTCACTTAAACTGCCACACCGGCCCCTGCGGGGGTTCTTGGGACAGTTTGAACAGCGGCAAGCTGAATTCGGGGGACACGTCCAGGAACGTCACCTCGACGCGCTTGCCGATAGCGACATTCTCCTCTTTTTCGGCCGTGAAATCATCGCTTACCAAATTCGAGATCAGGCGCAAGCCCTCGTCGGCGGAGGGCTGTCCGCGTTGTTCGTCAAGCTCCACCAGCACCACGGGATACGGCGCCCACTCGCGGAATCCAGCCTGGATAGCCTGCATGACGATCTCATAGCTATGAATTGTACCCTTCCCAGTGACATCCTGCCAGATCCACTCTAGAGACGTACACCAGGGACAGGCGGCGCCGGGCGGGTAGCGCAGCAAGTCGCAGTTCCGACACTGTTTCATCACCAGGCGATGCTCGCGGGCCGCTTCGAAATACCCCTTCCACTCGGTATCATTATCGGGAACGATGAGGTTCATGCCACGATGTTGTGCCTGCATCTGTTATCTCCTCAGAATGAGCGCGCTTCCGGTCGTGGGATTCGCCCAGCCCAAGTTCATGGTGATCTCAGGATCTTTCACCTGGCGGCATTGCCCCTCGGAGTAGTCGTAGGTGTGGATGCCATCTTGCCAACGTGGGCAGTAGTCGTCGACCAAGCCGCGCAGCTGGCGCGTGTTCTCGATCACCATGTTCATGCCGTGCGTATAGCCTTCGCACAGGTGGCCGCCGCTGGTGTTGTTCGGCCGTTGGCCTCCGAGCTCGATAATGCCGCTGGACACGTAGGTGCCACCCTCACCTTTCTTGCAGAAGCCATATTCTTCAAGCTGCAGCATGGTGGTGAAGGTGAAGGCATCGTAGGAACCGGTGACATCGACATCCTCGGGGCCGATCCCGGCCATCGGGAACACGATGTCCTTGGCGTAATAGCCGGCAACCCGACTGATGGGGCCATGGACGAAGTGAAAATCCGCCCGTGGTTTGCTCACCCGGCCGGCCACCCCCATAATGTAGATAGGTCGTTGCCTGAGATCTTTGGCGCGGTCGGCCGAGGTGACGATGATACAGGTGGCGTTATCCGTCTCCAAGCAGCAGTCGAGCAGATGCAGGGGTTTGGTAATCCAGCGTGAGTTCAACACGTCATCGACGCTCACCCGCTGCTTCAGCAACGCTTTCGGATTATTGCTGGCATGTTTGCTGTGCGCCACCTTGACATGGGCCACCTGGGCGCTGGTCGTACCATAGTCATGCATGTGCCGCATGAACGTCGGTGCGAAGTTCTGGCCGGCGCTGAGCATGCCATATGGGCGTGTGGCCAGCTCGCTGCCGCGCACCGGCGTTGCCGCTCGCGCCCCGGTGCCGCCGATTCTGACCTCACTGTAGCCGTTCATAGAGCGAAAAATGGCCACAGTGCGGCACATCCCCACCTCCATCACCCCCATGGCCATGCCAATGAGAGCCTCCGTGCTCGAGCCGCCGCCGATCACATCCATGTAAAAATTGACCCGGATACCCAGGTCTGAAGAGATCGCCGTCGCCGACGTGGAATCGTTGCCGTGATAACTCAGCATCCCATCGATATCTCCAGGGCTTAGGCCGGCGTCATTCATGGCGTTCCTGACCGCTTCGACACCCATTGCCCGGGTGGTCCGCCCAGAGTTACGGGTATAGGCCGTTTCCCCAACCCCGACGATACAGTACTTATCCCGCAGATTCGCCATACGCTCTTTCCTTTCCGCTCACCACGCAGCCCATCGTCCTGCAGTTGCCCTAGCGCATGCACCTGGCAGGCCGGCAGCACGCCAGCACCTGCTCGGGCCACGATTATAGAGGCATTTAGACCCAAGTCAAACACTTTTGCACGAGGAACAATGTGGCACTGCCATCGTCAAGCCGCATTTCACCCCCACCCGAACCCTCCCCCCTCGAGGGAGAGGGTTCGGGTGGGGGGGGCAGCCCTTGCGGCTGCACATGCCGGTTGTCGAGAGGTGGTAGGAGAGCGTCCTCAGCGCCGCGATCACGCCGGCGGGGAGTGGAGGAATTGGCCAGGAGTGAGAAGAGCGCGAATCGGACAGCCGTCGGCCCCGAGGAGATTGAGGGGCACGGCGATCAGACCATAGATCTCCGGCACAACGTGCCGCAGTACGAGGTTCTCCAGAATCAGTATGTCAGCTCCAAGCAGACGCTTGTGGCTCGGGAAATCGCTGGCGTCCCAGGCATCGATCGAGGGCCCGTCGATCCCCACCAAACGCACTCCTTGCTCACACACGTAGTCCGCCCCAGAAGGGTCTAGAGCAACGAAACCGGGGGTGAATGTCGGCCCGACAGGATGTTGGGAATTGCGTGTTTTGAGCAGCAGTCGCTCGCCAGGGTGCAGCTCGGCGCCCTGCAGGTCCGCGCGCGAAATGTGTCCCGACGCGCTGATCACTTCGATGACCCGACACAGCCCAACCAAAGCGCCGAGATCAAGCTGGTCAATTGTGCGGCCTCCTGGGATGAAATGCCTCGGAGCATCTAGATGTGTCCCGGTATGCGTGCCCAAGACGAGCCGGCTAACCTGAACACCTTCGACTTCTAAACTGGCTATCGGTATCAACTCCGGACGAGGATCTCCTGGCCAGATGGGCATTGCAGGACTGATGGGGAGGGAAATATCGATGATCCCTTGCGCCAGACCGATTGTTTCCATGTCGATCATCCCAGGTGGGAGCGTGCACCCGAGATCAAGGCTGGCGATGCAGCAGTTCGCTGTCGTAGGACTCAGACGTGTGGTGCCGACGGGAGCCCTCACGCCAGGCCTGGAAAGCGAGTGCCTGGAGCCATGATAGCATGAAGAACGTGGTATCGGAGGCGATGTAGAGTGAGACGAATCGCCCGCTGAGAGACCGCATGACAAAAATGGCAAACATGGCAACGGCCAGGTTCAGGACACAGAAAACCAGCGTCAATCCGACGCACTCACAGGCCTTGCCGAGGGCCAGCCAGAGCCCAGACTTCGAGAACCCAAGCCTGGTGATGCCGAGGATGTATGCGCCCGCCGACGTCAGACCTACCACGACCAGAATAAACACCGATTCCATGACCATTCTCAACCTATAGGTACCCAGCAATACGATAATAGACACGGGCCAGAAATTCCTGCACGAGCGGCCGCATCGATTCCCAACGCGCCTCCGGAGTGTGGACATGTGAGATATCATCAACAGGCGCGGGCTGCACCGTAAAACCTACATTCTCGAAGAGCTGTCGCGACCGCGCCATATGCGCGTAGCTGGTAACGAGGAGGATCGTAGAAACGCCCCTAGGCTGGAGCAAGGCCGCCATGCACACCGCTTCTGCGCGGGTCGTCCGCGCTGTTGCTTCAGTCAGGATCGCCGCCGGCGACACCCCCAACAGACGGGCCATTTCGGCTCGAACCTCGGCTTCCTCACGTCCAAGCGGTCGAGAAACCGGCCCCGAGAAGGCCAATAGTGGCGCGAACCCGCGCTGAAACAGCATGATGCCGTGGATGGCGCGCCGCAGCGAGCTCGTGCTCAGCACCCCATCGCCATCCATACCGCCGCCGAGTACCACGATGGCCGCTGCGGGCTGGAGTTGGGCGGTAACGCCGGCCCATTGATTCAACACATTCGGCAGTGGGGTGAAGCTGACCAGCAAGAACGCCACAACCGTGACGATCCCCAAGCCCCGGATCATATGCCAACCGCTCATCTGTCCGCCGTATGATCCGACACCTACAGACGTAGCGACATCAGCTCCTCGGCGAAGATGATCTCCCCGTCGAAGATTTTGCCGACGTCCCCGATACCTTTTTCCATTGGCCCATGCGCCGCCAGGTGTGGACCGACATGCACCAGCACGAGCTTCTTGACGCCCGACTCACGCGCCATCTCGGCCGCGCCGATGGTTCCGCACTGCCCGACGTTTTCACCACTCTGAACCATGCACTCCTGATCATCCCAGCACATGCAGAGCAGCATATCCGCGCCACGTGCCAGCTCGATCACCGACTGACAGGGCTGTGTGTCGCCGGTGAACACCACGCGCCCCTCGGCACTATTGACGCGGTAGGCCAGCGAATCGAGGAATGGCTGGACATGCTCCGCCGGCGCCGCGATCACCTCCCAGTCCCGCCCGCTATACACCAGCCCTGGCCCGACATCCTTCGCGAACACTGATGGGGGGTTCCGAGGCAGAATGCCGCCTCGATTCACATACACCCGCTGGCTCAGCGGATGATTCACCCGCGCCTTCCAGTCATGCACGAATGCGCCGTTCTCCCCAAGGATGCGCTCGGTGATGGTCTCGGTGAGGATAGGCCCGTAGACCCGAAGTTGATTCTCCTTGCCGATGCTCTGATCCCAGCGACACAGCAGGAAGCAGGGGTAGTCCACGTCGTGGTCGAAATGATGATGGGTGAAGAAAAGATAGTCGACTTTCGTCGGAAAGAGCCCGGCCTGCACCAGTTTGTGGGTGGCAGCCGGGCCGCAATCGAACATCAAATAATCGCCGGCAACCTCAATGACATGTGCTGAGCCAAAGCGCGTGGGTGTTGGCGTCGGCGTGCCAGCACCGAGGATGTACACCTGAGCCATGGCGGCCCCTCTCCCCTGGCTTGCCCGACCCTAATTATCATACACTCGCAGGAGTTTGTATGTGGTCGAGCGCTCGGCCGGGATGCGGCCGATAGCGCGAATACGGCGATGGAACTCTTCGGGCGGGATATACTGCCCCGCCGTCGCCCCAGCCAGTCGCGAGATGTTTTCATCCATCAACGTGCCGCTGTAGTCGTTGGCGCCCGCCATCAAGCAGAGCTGCGACAGCTCCTCGCCGAGCTTCACCCAGGAGACTTGGATATTATCAATCCAGCCCTGCAGCATCAGACGGCCGAGTGCATGCACGCGTATATGCTCGCTAATGGTCGGTCCAGGGCGCGATAATCCCATGCGGAACAAATCGGTATTAAAGTGCACAAATCCCAGCGGCACGAACTCCGTGAAGCCGCCGGTCTCTTTCTGAATTTCGCGTAGGAGCACCATCTGGTTCACCCAGTGCCGGGGTTCCTCGATGTGGCCGTACATCAACGTCGACGTGCTGGGAATGCCAAGACTGTGTGCCGTCTTGATGACCTCCACCCACTGCTCCACTTTGAGCTTTTGCCGGGAGAGGACATAGCGTACCTCGTTGTCCAACACCTCGGCCGCTGTCCCCGGCAAGCTCCCAAGGCCATGATCCTTAAGCATCTGGAGGTAATCGCGCGTGGTCAGACCGGTCTTATCGACGCCATGCACCACCTCCATCGGTGAGAAGGCGTGGATATGCATGTCGGGCACTGCTTCCTTGATGGCTACCAGGATATCGCGATAGTGGTAGCCATCCAGGTCACGCGGCAGACCGCCCTGCACACAAACCTCCGTGGCACCGCGTTCGCGGGCTTCGAGGGTGCGTTTCTTGATTTCATCGAAGCTGAGAAAATAGGCGTCTGGCGCCCGACGAGCTGTTGAGAAGGCACAGAAGCGGCAGCCGATGAAACAGACGTTGGTGAAATTGATGTTACGGTTCACCACGTAGGTGATGACGTCCCCGACACGCCGTTGGCGGATGCGGTCAGCCGTCAGCACTAGCGCGCTCAGCTCGAGACCCTCCACTCCGGCCAGGATGTAACCTTCCTTACATGACACCTCGCTGCCCGCCAGTGCCTTCTCCAGCAGCGCGGCAACGGTCGGATCGATGCTGGGTAACAGCTCTTCGAGCGTCTGGCCGAAAATCTCCTGCTCGATGGCGATGACCTGTTCGTCCATGCCCTAGGCCTCCTCTCGCACAAAGCCTTCCATATCGACATATCCCAGGATGCGGTCGCGTAGCGACACCGGCATATATTCGGGATACATGGTGATATATTCGGGGTAGACGGCTAGACGCTCACGCAGGACCATCCCAACTTCTGCCGTCACCCGCTGTAACTCCTTGATCTTGGGCCATGAGGCCTCAGGATTGATGAAATCGATGGTCAATGGTGAAACGCCGCCCCAATCGTTGATCCCCGCTAACAGTAGCAGTTGGTAGGCATCAGGGGTTAAATTGGGCGGAGCTTGGATATTCATCGTACCCCCGAGGAGCAGTCGCGCCACAGCAATGGTTTTCAGCATATCCAGCAAGGTTGGCTCTGGCCAATCTTTCATGGGGATCGTGGGTTTGACGCGAAAGTTTTGGATAATGACCTCCTGGATATGGCCATATTCCTCATGGAGGCGGCGGATGGCGAGCAGGGAGTCCACCCGCTCCTCCAGCGTCTCGCCGATGCCGATTAAAATGCCTGTAGTAAAGGGAATTTGTAGCTTGCCAGCGTTCTCGATCGTTTTTAACCGCAGGGCAGGCCGCTTATCGGGCGCATCGTCGTGAGTGGCACCGGGCTCAATCAGCCGTTCGCTGACGTTTTCGAGCATAATCCCCATGCTGGCGTTCAACTCCCGCAGCATGGCCAGATCGTGGTAGCTCATTAATCCGGGATTGGCATGGGGGAGGAGTGGCGTGTGTGCTAACACCAACTCACACGCGGCCCGCAGATAATCCAGGGTGCGTCGATAGCCGAACTCGGCCAAGGTGTCGCGATACTCTGGGTAGAGCACCTCGGGTTTATCACCGAGGCTGAAGAGAGCCTCCTTGCAGCCTAATTTGGCGCCCGCTTCGGCCACCTCCAGCACCTCATCGGGCGTCATGGTCTTGGCCCCAGCTTCCCAGGGATCTTTGCGGAAGGTGCAATAGCCGCAGCGATCGCGACAGATATTGGTCAGAGGGATGAATACCTTACGAGAATAGCTGACATTGTGGCCTTTATGTCGATCGCGCAAGACGCTCGCGGCGTGGAGCACTGCCGGCAGATCGCTCCCCGTGACCTGCATCAGGGCATAGCCGTCAGGTGCGCCGAGCCGCTCTTCGGCTAGGGCTCTCTCCAGAATCTCTTGCGCCCGAGATTGGATCTGGCTGGGTGCAGCGACGTCGTCGAACATCGGCGGGTTCCTCTCTTCCAGCAAAAGCCCTCGACCATCCCGACAACGGGGACCTGAACCATATGTCGCCGCCACCAGTCGTAGGGGCTGCCCAAGGGCTGACAGCGGTCAGCTTCTCGTAACCGGACCCATCGGCAGATATTCCACGTCCAGGGCAGACCAGGTGAAAAAAACCCGCTCGCCGGGCAGCAGAACCTGACAGTGCTGTATGCGTGACAGAGATCGGTAGACAGCTGTGGACACGCTTTGGAAGGGACGCGCGGCGTGCAACGTTAGTGGCATCCTAGCGGCTTGTGCCCGGCAGGTCAAGTTTTTTTCTGCAACCAGTACCTCGCAGAAATGCTCGCGCCGTCGCAGAGATTCCCTGCCAGGCGGGAAGTGCGCTACAATGGGTGCAGCGTGCTCACACCTTATTGACTCTAGACCTGGAGGATCTCATGAGCGAAGCCCGGAGCGACACAGACAAATCATTGGCGCAAGAGACGAGCCCGTATGGCTATCCATATTGGGAGTGGGTGGCACGGGAAGACCCGGAGTACACGAAGGCTCGAATACCCCTGTCGGAATTGTCGGTCGGCGAGGGCAAGGCGTTGTCGATCAAGTACCGCGAGATGGTGATCATCGGCATCCTGGCCTTCCGCGGCAGTAGCTCCGAGGGCATCCTGGCGCATATGCGCCGTGCCATTCAATACGGCGCCACCAAACGGGAGTTACTCGAGGCCATTCAGTCCGCAGCCGTTCCGGGTGGTGGCCCAACATTCGCCGTCGGATGCCGAGCCCTCATGCAGCTCGATACTGAAGGTGCATTTAAGAACGGGTAAGGTGACAGCATCCCCTCTGTTTTTGCCCCCTCTTCCATCGAGAGAGGGCGGGGGTGAGGGGTCTTAGGCGATGCCCCATCTATCCCTCACCCTAACCCTCTCCTAGAGGGAGAGGAAACATCAGCTGGGCGCTTCGCCTGGCGCCCATGTCCTCTGCGAGCGGGCGAGAACCGCACGCTGGTGAACTACTCCTTGCCCGCCGATCCTGACGCACTGGCAGCCGTCGCGGCGATCTCAGGTTCCTTCCCTCGAAACGCTGGCATCACTTCCTCGGCCAGACGGTGCAGCTGTTCGACGTACTCTGCCTGCGGCATACCCTCCGGCCAGTGGACCCAGACGTGTTCGAGGGCCGGATACTTGGCTTCCATGGCCTTCAAGGTTTCGATCACATCGTCGGCCTTACCGCACAGCCAGACCTTTTGTTCTACGCCATCCTCCAGCATGGGGAGTCGGGTAGGCGCCCCGGGCGTGCCCCAGGGTCGACCTTGGGCATCCACGTAGCGCACGAAGCCAAAGGGAGCAAACCATTTGTAACGCTCGTCATGGTAGGGACGCAGGCGACGGATGGCCTCTTCCTGACTACCGGCGAGGTAAAATCCGCCCTGCCATGCCAGGTCCTGGCCTAATTCGAGGTGACGGCCGTGGCTGGCAGCCAGGTCACGAAATTGCTGAAAGAGCTGATCCAGGAGCTTCTCCCCGGTAAGCCCGACAACCCCCTTGAAGCCCATTTTCGCCACATACTCGAGGGTTCGCCCGCTGACGATCGGCTGCCAGATCTCCACCGGCTGGTGGATTGGCCGCGGCACCACGGTGATTTCTTTCAGATCGTAGCCGCGATAGGGAACCGGCGCTGGAATGGTGTAGTGTTTTCCTTGATGTGAGAAGGACTCCTCGTTGAAGCACTTGAGGATAATCTCCATTTGTTCTTCGAAGAACTCCTTGTTGGCATTGTTGTCGAGCATCGGCGCCCCGAACGTCTCGACCTCACGCGTGTGATAGCCACGCCCCACGCCGAAAATCACTCGCCCACCGGTGAGGATGTCTGCCATCGCAAAGTCTTCGGCCAGACGAATCGGGTGCCACATGGGGACGACATTGAACGCACAGCCGAACTTCAGGTGTTGCGTCTGCGTGGCCAGGTACGTGCCCAACAGAATCAAGTTGGGGATGCATTCGTAGCCTTCATGTTGAAAGTGGTGCTCAGCCATCCACAAGGCGTAGAAGTCGTGGCGATCCATTTCCTTGGCCACATCGGTGGCCATGCGAAAAGCCTCGATCACACGCTCATTGGGATAACGACGCGTGTCCGCCGGTGTGCCATCAATACCAACATTCTCCAGTTCGATGTGCCCGACATAGAGCACGGAGAAGTGTTTGATCATGATCTCAGACCCCCTCTGGTCAAAGATGTGCTGATCTTCTATACTGCGATCCAGGGCCAAACTGGCCTCGAAGCCTTCGTGCTTCCTTCGTTCCCGTCGTACGATTGACATCAGCCGCCTCAGCACGCGACGGCGAAGCCTTATCATACCTGTGCCACCGTTCGTGTCAACAGCCAAATCCGCGACGACACCCAGGCGGATGCACGCTCCCCCTTCAGCTCCCCGCTCAGCTCACGGCGGTGGTTTTTCTGTTGGCCTGTGTGCAGTGGTCATGTATCCTGGAGCCTCGACATCCGTCGACAGCCACGACACATCAGACGAGGATCAGCCATGAAGCCAAGCACACATTTTCGACAATTATTGGTCCAACCAGGCCTGATCGTGGCGCCAGGCGCCTATGATGGCCTCTCTGCCAAACTCATCGAGCAGGCTGGATTTGATGTGGTGTATGCCACCGGTGGGGGCATTTCCAGAAGCTGTGGGTATCCTGATATCGGCTTGCTGACCATGACGGAAGTGCTCATGCATCTACGCTGCATCGTCGAGGCTACGGCCCTACCAGTGATCGGTGATTGTGACACCGGATACGGCAATGCCCTCAACGTCATGCGCGCGGTGCGGGAATTTGAGCGCGTTGGCGTGGCGGCGTTTCATCTGGAGGATCAGATCACCCCGAAACGCTGTGGACACTATGAAGGCAAGGAAGTGGTCTCGTGCGAAGAGATGTGCAAAAAGCTTGAGGCTGCCCTCGAGGCGCGCATGGATCCCGATCTGGTGATCATCGCCCGCACCGACGCCCGTGCTATGCATGGGCTTGACGACGCCATTTGGCGCGGCCAAGAGTTCGCTCGGGTGGGAGCCGATATGATCTTTGTCGAGGCACCGCGCAATCATGATGAGCTGAAACGCATTGCGGATGAAATCGACCGCCCGCTCGTCGCCAATATGGTCAAGGGAGGCAAAACGCCGCTCCTCTCGGCCGCCGAGCTGGAGGCGCTGGGATACAAGCTGGCGATCTTCGCCTCGGACGTCCAGCGCGCGGCGATCTATGGGATGCGTGAAGTACTGAAGATCATGAAACGTGACGGCACGCCAGAGCATTTCGCCCAGACCATCGACTTCCCCGAGCGCGATGTCATCATCGGCCTAGAGCAGATAGAAGCGCTGGAGCAGCGCTTCCTGCGTCTATGAGCCACGGAGGATGGCTATGACTAACCGCGATCTGGATGCTACCTGGAGCTACCACAACAGCACCAAACATTCCTACGACAGTATCCATACCGATGCACATTATCTGGATTGGGAGAACCAACCGCTGCCGTTCAAGATCTACCAAACGCTGGACCCTGTGGCGTTGCCGCACGATCTGCTATCCTCGGGTGTGCCAGCGCTGTCGGCGATATCGGCCTTTAATCCGCCTGCCGAGGCGTCCTCGATTCCCCCCCTGTCCATGCCGTTGTTGGCCAGCCTGCTCTACTTCAGCGCCGGCATTACCAAGCGCAAACAGTATCCCGGTGGCGAAATGCTCTTTCGCGCCGCGGCATGCACGGGGGCGTTGTATCACATCGAGCTGTACCTGGTTTGCGGCGACTTGCCGGAGTTGCAGGCGGGAGTGTACCACTTCGGACCAGGGGACTTCGCCCTCCGTTGCTTGCGCCAGGGCGATTATCGCCAGCTCTTGGTGCAGGCGACTGGTGGTGAACCTGCTGTGGCTGCGGCGCCGCTCACCGTCATCTGCACCGGCACCTTCTGGCGTAATGCCTGGAAGTACCAGGCACGCACCTATCGGCATTGTTTCTGGGACACTGGCACCATGGTTGCCAACCTGCTCGCCGTGTCTACCGCGCAGGCGGTGCCGGCCAAAGTGGTCCTGGGATTTGTCGATGAGACTATCAATCGTCTCCTGGGGGTAGATACTGAGCGCGAGGTTGCACTGGCATTGGTCACGCTTGGCTATGCTCCACAGGCGCAATCTGGTCCTCTGCCAGTGCTTGAGCCGCTGCAGCTCGACACCGTCCCGTTGTCGAACAAGGAGGTGGATTATCCGGCCATTCGAGAGATGCATGCCGCCTCAACGCTGCGCCAAGAGGCCGAGGCAGCGACCTGGCATGGCCGGACACCGCCGCACGACTGGCCAGCTCCCACGGGAGAGCTTTTCCCTCTGCGGCCTTTAAGCACTGACGAGGTGCCAACAGATACCATCGAGCAAGTGATCCTGCGGCGAGGCTCCAGTCGCCGATTCGCTCAGGTTCCTATCAGTTTTGCTCAGCTGTCGACCCTCCTGCTGCGGGCGACAGGAGGCATTCCGGCTGATTTTCTCGATCCGCCGGGTACGATGCTGAACGATCTCTATCTCATCGTCAATGCCGTAGACGATCTGCCCAGCGGCACGTATGTCTTCCGGCGAGATCACCACGAGCTGGAGTTGCTCAGGCGCGGTGCCTTTCGCCGTGACGCGGGCTATCTCGGCCTTATGCAGGAGATCCCAGCGGATGCGAGTGTCGATGTGTTTTTCCTGACCGATTTGCGAACTGCGCTGGGGCACTTCGGCAACCGCGGTTATCGCGCTGCCCAGTTGGAGGCCGGGCTCATCGGTGGCAAGCTGTACCTTTCGGCCTATGCCCAGCGTCTTGGGGCCAGTGGGTTGACGTTTTTCGACGATGATGTGACACGCTTTTTCGCCCCCCACGCCGAGGACAAGAGTGTGATGTTTCTGGTGGCTCTCGGCAAGGCAGGGAGATTATTGCGTCCACCAGGGTGAGGGAAATATCCGAGGTCTGATGGGGCGGGATGCCGCGATGATCGCGAGTCTGCGTCGCGACTGTCAAAATTCCCGTTGTCATCGCTAAGCGGTATGTGTAAGCTGAAAAGACCATTGAGGAAAAAATATGATGGAGCGGGCCATCACCTGCGACGCTCCAGGCGCAGGATGGCTCAGCGGAGCGTGAGGGGTCACTCAGGTGAGCGAAGATTATCAGTTTCAAACGCGCATTAATCCATCATGGCTGGCGGCGGTTCGCGTCGCCTCGCCTCGGCTGCGGATCACCACGCCTTTCCCATTGATGAACATAGTGGCCCGCGAAAAAGGCGTCACCGCCAGCATCGAGGGCCAGGCCTTGGTGCTGACTGTCGGGCCCGGCGATCCACCACCTACCTGGCCGTCTCGGCAACTCGACCTGCTGGCGATCCTGCAGCGTTGCGCCGACGCCGCGAGCATGTTAGAGGCGATTCGCGCTTCCCAGCCAGCCGTCAAGCCGCAAGTGGCAGTACGTTCGAGCCCTAGGGCAGCGAAGACCACACGGACAGTACGCGCGGCCAAGACGACCGAGCGTCCCTCACAACCCCCACCTGTCGTCTCCGTGCCCTTCACCACCATGCTCTCGACCGCACGTCCAGAGGAGGTTTGGGCGGCGATTCGGGAGTGTCAGGGCGAACCGTTCACCGTGGACGAACTGCAGACGAAATTGGGCGCGGGCGTGGGGCCATACGTGATGATGTGGGCTCGCGACGGCTTTCTGATCAAGGCCGATCGCGATTCCGGTCCCCATGCATCCTGGCGTTACCGGCTGCTACGAGACGACCCTGAACATCCGCCCGTCGGATGACAGCGGCGCTTATCCCTGTTGCATGAGCTGTTGCATCAGCCCGCCTAAACTGCGCGACAGAGTGTCCTTGGTGACCACCTTGGTGCATCCGTCGTGCAAGGGGCTGGTGCGTTTCCAGTCAGCGTGGGTGGTGTAGCCTAGGATCGGCACAGTGACCGGGTGCGCCTCGGCAGCAAGCTCCTCGAACAGCGCTGCTATATCAACCCCATTGACTGTCAGGTCAGCGATCACCAGGGCAGGACGTACCTTCCGGAAGCTGTCGAGAAACTCCTTGGCGCTGCCGGCGAAGTGAATCGGCAAGCCGACTGATTTGGCGGTATCACCGATCTTCAGCGTGAAAAACAGGTCGTTGACCAGCGCCAAGATAGGCCGTTGCTGGGTAACGGTTGCTTCAGCCATCGCGTTTCCCTCCCAGACGATTCCCGAGGTGATCCTTGCCTTCACATCATGCTCCGCAGCGTTGGCTTCGCGCCGCAGGATGGCTAGCACTTGCTCCAGGTCGGCGGGGAGGGGCGCGCGACATTCGAGCCACTCCCCCGTGGCTGGGTGCACCAATCCCAATCCCCAGGCATGCAGCGCCTGCCGGTGAAACCAGGCCAGTTGGTGCGCCAGCGGCGAGCGCGGCAGTGCTCTCTGGGAGTGGCCATAAGTGGGATCGCCCAGCAACGGATGCCCCACAGCAGCCATGTGGACACGGATTTGATGGGTGCGGCCGGTGCGAGGCCACAGTTCCACCATGGTGTAGAGCCCGAAGCGCTCCAGCACGCGAAATTCGGTAACGGCCTGGCGTCCCACTCGCGTGTGCGTAGACATCTGCTGCCGGTGCACTGGATGCCGGCCGACGGCAGTGTCGATCACTCCTTCAGCATCGCGAATATTGCCTTGTACGACCGCCAGATACTGCTTCTTCACCAGGCGGTCGGCGAATAGGCGCGCCAAACCACGATGTGTTGCATCATCTTTAGCCACCACGATGACCCCAGAGGTATCCTTGTCCAGCCGATGCACGATCCCTGGACGCTCGAAGCCCCCGATGCCCGATAGGTGTGTACAGTGGTCCAGCAGCGCATTGACCAGCGTTCCAGAGGCATTACCTGGACTGGGGTGGACCACCATGCCTGCCGCCTTGTTGACCACCAGCAGATAGATATCCTCATAGAGGATATCGAGCGGAATCGGCTGTGGGAGTATACCCGAGGGCTTGGGCGGCGGCAAGCTGACGCTGATCCGATCGCCGGCGCGAAGGCGATAGCCGGCTTTTGTCGCGCGCCCTTCCACTAGGATCTGCTGCTCGTCGATGAGTTGCTGTACGTAGGCCCGCGAGTGCGTCGGCAGCTGCCGGGTCACATAGCGGTCAAGTCGCTCGCCGACATCCTCAAGTGTGAGCGAGAATTCTGGCATAGAGGTCGGTTACTGCTTGGGAGCCTTGCCAAAGAGCAGGTCCCAGCATAAGATGGCCACGCCGACAGTGATCGCCGCATCGGCGATGTTGAAGGCAGGCCAATGATAATGAGACCAGTGGACGTCGAGGAAATCGATGACTTCATCGAAGCGCAGGCGGTCGAACAGATTGCCGATCGCGCCCCCCATGATGAGCGAGAAGGCCAGGCGCACCAGGATACGGTCTGGCGGAGTGCTCCGGTAGATTATAATAATGATCACCGCAGCCACCGCCGAGAGCCCTAGTAGGAGCGGTCGTACAATCCCACGGTTAGCCTGAGCGAATAGCCCAAAGGCGCCGCCGGGATTGCGCACATAAGTGATGTCGAAGTAGTTCTCGATCACGGTAATAGACTGGTGTGGCCACATCATCGCATTGACGTATAGCTTCGTGACCTGGTCACACAGCACAATGACACCGACGGTGATCAACAAGAGTGTATATTTGTGGGGCATCTGACAGCTCAACAGAAAACGGCACGTAAGAGAGCACGCGGTGGCGCCGTCCCCGGGGACACGATCGTGAAGCGGCCAACGTTGCTCCGTCGCGTCGGAGACGCTACACTACTGGTAAACGCTGACATATGGGCACAGTCTTGGATATGGTCGCAGACATAGGAGCTGATCTTTGCTGGGGACATCGTACTTGAGGAACCCCGAAAAGGCAAGCTGAGAAGCTATGGCGGAGGCAGGGACATCGGGGCATTACGTCCGCCTCTGAGGCAGGAGACCGATGGCTGACGACTCCGCACTCACCATCACTGAAACGCTTGAAATCCCCCTCGCGGAGCTACATTTCCAATTCAGTCGTAGTGGGGGCCCTGGGGGACAGCACGTCAATCGCTCCGCCACGCAGGTCGAGCTGACCTTCGACGTGGCGAATTCCCCAAGCCTGACCAAGACTCAGCGGGCGAGGATTCTCTCTCAGCTCAAGTCCTACATCGATACCCGCGGTATCCTTCACCTCAGCTCTCAGACCACCCGCAGCCAGCATCGCAACCGTGTCGAGGTCATCGAGCGCTTCCAGCATCTCTTGCAGCGGGCCTTGCATATTCCCAAACGTCGGGTGCCGACGCACCCACCTCCCCAGGTCAAGGAACAGCGTCTGGCGGAGAAACGCCACAAGAGCACCATCAAGGAGGGGCGCGCCCGCAAGCGACCTGAAGGTGAGTAATCCAGCCGACCTACATCATTTCCCTTGCTCAGGGGCGTCGCCTGTGGTAGAAGGCTCAAGCGCTGTGACGGCGACCCGTGGCGCCGTAGACAGCAAACGGAAGGCGCGGATGGTGATCGCGGCACGATGAGTCTTGAAACGATCGCAAGCGGTGTCAGCCCATGGCAGATGAGCCGCAGCGCGGATTTCAGGGAGCAGGGGGCACGCCTGGGGGCATTGGCGAGTTCGTCATCGGCCTGGTGATGGTGGCTATCGGCGGCTACCTCCTGCTCAATCAGGTCACCGTCACCACTGGTTTTTGGGCGCTCTGGGGTTACAATGCCTTCGGCCTCACACTGGTGCCGTTGTTGGCGGGCATTGGTTGGTTGTTCTTCGATGGACGTTCGACGTTTGGCTGGTTGCTAGTGATCCTCGGTGGAGCAATCATCTTCGTGGGGATCATTGCCAATCTCCACATCTATTTTCGCCCGACCAGTTTATTCAACACGTTGATTATGCTGGGTCTGCTCGTGGGCGGTTTGGGGTTGATCGCCCGTGCGCTGCGAGCCCATTGAGATCATACGAAAGGGGACAGCCATGGCCACAGAACCACGTGTGACGAAAGAAACCGTGGAGAAGATGGCGCGCGAGATGGTGGGGATCGACCTGAGCCCAGATGAAATCGACCAGCTGACCCCACAACTTGACAGACTCCTCGCCGATTTAGCCCAAATCCCCGACGCCGACCTGCAGGACATCGAGCCACCGCTGTTCTTTCAAGCGGGTGAGCCCGAGCAGAGGTAATTTTCCTCCTGACCAAGTGGGTGGACACAAGCGACAGGGTCTCTTCTTCCTCCGGGAGAGAGCTATTGAGGTGCTGAAGGCCTGTTGCACCGTCAATGGCGATGCCCAGGCTAGAGTCCAACACTGAGGGCTTGGATGACCTGCGTGTTTGGGAGGCGCCTGAGTGCTTCTGGTGACACTTTAATCTTCAACGACCGGCTCCCGCCTCCCACAATCACATAGTCGAGTGACATGATCTGCGCGTCGACGTATATGGGTAGCTCTGTCGGCAGCGCGAATACTGTGACGCCACCGATCATCATGCCGGTTAAGGCCACCGTATCATCGGCCGATGCGAACGACACCCGCGACGCGCCCATGAGCTTCCGTACAGCGTGATTGACGTCGAGTCGCGTCGTCGCCAGCACGAGACAGGCGCCGTACTGTTTGGGCTCTCTCTTTGAACCCACGATGATAGTATTGACGGAGTGCTCAAGCGGAAAGCCGTAGCGCTCGCAAAATGACGCGGTGTCGGCAAAGGCGGCATCGATGGGTATGAGTTCGTAAGGCACCCCAAGATCGGTCAGCATCTGGCGCACCCGTTCTTCGATCGTTAGGCTTTGCGGCACGGTGGTAGACTCCCCTTTTCTAGACAATTCGGATCCTTAGCATTTATTCTCCGGCGTTGAGGCCAATGCGCTGAGACGCCCTGGCTCAATCAGCATACTCGAAGCGCCCGATCACCGGGTAGTGGTCTGAAAGGTCTCGCACGTGCAGAATCTTTGCGCACGCCGAGGCAAAAGGACTGACATAAAACGGTCGCAGCCTCGCTCCGACGCAGATGGCGAATTCCCGCTCTGCCCGCAGCGCCATGACCTCCAGTTCGGCCGTAACGGGGCGTTGATGTCTCATCGCAGGCAACACGTAGTCCACCCACCAGGAACCTCGCCCGAACAGCGCGTTGTCCACGTCCATCGTGGCCTGTCGTTCGCCTATGATGGGTGGCATCGATACCCCTAGGATATCCATAAGGGCTTGAAATTGGGGGTGCACCGGCCCACGGGTGTTCAAATCCCCCGCCAGCAGCACCGGTTCTGTCAATGGAATGTTCTGCTGTTGAATAAACCCAGCCATTTCGCGCGCCTGCTCGCTCCGCACCGCTACCGCCTCGGCTCCACCCCAGGCTTGCATATGGGTTCCGAACACATGATAACGCTTTGTGCGTCCATCCAACATCTTCTCGATGTGCGCGTATTGCACGCCTTTGGCCGCCAGACAGTCCGGGACGAGACAAGACGTGTAGACCATGTTCTGCGAGGCGACAATGGGCCATTTCGAGGCGATGAAGATCCCTCCATTACTCGGTTTCCACCAGGTGGAGACGGTGGAGAGATGATAATGCCACCCGTACAAGGCAAGAAGATCTGTCAGCTTGAGATTCCCAGCACAGGTCCCAGAAAAACTTTCGTTCAAGACGAGTGCGTCAACATGTTCCTGGGCTGCGATGCTATGCGCTAGGGCTTGAGGAATGCGGCACACGCGTTCCCGTTGGCCCTCTTGACCCACCCAATACGGCCTATCCATGATGTTATACTGCACGATGGTGAAGTGAGTTAGACGGTCGGGTTCGGCAGGTTCCAGCGCGATCACCGGCGCCTCACACAAGATCTTTTCGCCGCTGAGGCATGAGAAGCCATCGCCTGATGTGTCGCTGCGGACATAGGTGAGACCAAGGACGTCGCAGTCCTGCTGGCTGGCGGAGCAGAAGGGCGACGTGCCAAGCCAGGCGGTCGGATGGGAATCAGAGCCAAGGCACCCGGAGGCCATAATGAGCACCAAGGCAAGCAATGCCTGGACAAGAGCCCTCGGTTTCCCCATGTGTATATTTACTCGATGCTCTCCAGAGCCTCAGGCAGCCTGGCTTCGAGCTACTCTCGCGCTTGGCGTTTCTGGTCTTCCAAAAGCCTGCATCGGCTCCGGTCGCGCGATAGTCAATGGGCTTATCTCCCCCACCTCCCTGGCTGAGACGATTCTGACTCTAGTCCGGGTACAAAATTTTGTCAAAATTTGACATCATGTAGGTCGCGGATGAACAGGACTTGAAGTGGTGCACTGGCGTCTGTTCTTTCCTGCGGAGTGCACTTTGCCGGAGTACGGGACGCAGTAGCATAATGTTTGAGGGATAATCAGGCGCGGCGGATTTCCCTCCCCTCTGGTCTTTTGATGAGGTATTGTATGGGATGTAGGATTAGCCAGGAAACACGGAGAGAGGGCTTAAGAGGGGAGGATGTGTGCTGCAGATAACCCCTACCCAACAAGATACGCCCCGATGGATGGGGGCCTTCATGTCCCCGCACACATGGCCCTACCTCATGCACGTCGCGCTCCTGGTCGGCCTCTATGTGGGCACCGCCAAACTAGGGCTCTCACTACATGCTGTGGGGGGCTTTGCCACCGCCGTCTGGCCGCCGACGGGGCTTGCCCTGGTGGCGCTGGTCCTCGGGGGCTATCGTCTATGGCCTGGCATCGCGCTGGGCGCCTACCTTGTCAATGTCTGGGCCGGGGCATCGCTGCTGGTGGCCGCTGGTATGGCCCTTGGGAACACCTTCGAAGCCTTGTTGGGCGCCGCGTTTCTCAAGCGCGTGGTCCGGTTTCGTCCCGCGCTTGATCGGCTTCGGGATGTGGCGGGCCTTGTGGGTGCAGCGGTGCTCAGCACCCTGGTGAGCGCCACGGTAGGCGTCACGAGCGGCCGGCTTGGGGGCGTCATTGCGCCGGACGTCTACAGCGAGGCGTGGCGGACCTGGTGGCTCGGGGACATGAACGGCGATTTGGTGGTGGCAGCGCTGCTGTTGACCTGGAGCACGCGCCCGAAGACCCTCCTATCGTCCCGACTGCTCCTGGAGTGCGCAGGCCTGCTGCTTACCGTCGTCACCTTGGGCCTGCTCGTCTTCGCCAGGTCCATGGCCACGGATATCATTGATTTCTCTTACCTCATCTTTCCCGTCCTCATCTGGGCGGCGCTCCGCTTTGGACCGCCGGGCGCCAGTGCGGCCACCGCAGTCGTCTCCTCCCTGACCATCTGGGGCACGGCTCACGGGGGTGGCCCCTTTGTAAGTGGGACTTTTCATGAAAACGTCCTGGCGCTCCAGACCTTTATGAGCATCGTCGCGGGGACGGTCTTAGTCTTGGCGGCGGTGGTCGCCGAGCGCAAGCGGGCCGAGCTGCGACTGGTAGCCCATGACGCCACTACACACGTGTTGGCAGAGGTTTCTACCCCCAAAGAGGTCATCCCCAGGGCGTTCCAGACCATCTGTGAGAGCCTTGATTGGGACATGGGCGCCCTCTGGCACGTAGACCGCGAGGCGCAAGTGCTGCGCTACGGCGAGAGTTGGCATCGACCGTCACTCGGGCTTCTAGGATTTGTGGACGCCAGCCGATCGTACACATTTGCCCCGGGTATCGGCCTCCCGGGGTGTGTTTGGGCGAGCAAGGAACCGGCATGGACTGTCGACGTGACCCAGGATGCTAACTTCCCCCGTGCCCCGATGGCCGCCAAAGCTGGTCTCCGCAGCGCCTTCGCTGTTCCGCTCCGCCTGGGGAGCGATATTCTCGGCGTGATGGAGTTTTCCAGCCGCGAGCGCTGACCACCGGATGACGAGCTCTTCCAGATGGTGGCGACCCTCGGGAGCCAGCTGGGCCAATTTTTGGAGCGTAAGCACGCGGAGGAAGCACTTCGGGAGGGTGAAGAGCGCCTCCGCATCGCGCTCCAGGCCGGGCAGATGGGCACCTGGGAGTGGGACATCACGACGGGCCAGGTGATGTGGTCTGAGACTCTGGAGGCCATTCACGGCTTAGCCCGCGGCACGTTCCCAGGCACATATGAAGCATACTGCTCCGACATTCATCCTGAGGACCGTGACCGCGTCACCGACACCATCGCCAAGACCATCGCCGAGGGCAGCGACCACTGTATCACTTACCGGATTGTGCTCCCCGATGACCGTGCGGTGGGTGGAAGAATCGCCCCGAGAAGGACTCCACACTTAAGGTAGAATACTCACGACCCTGAGACACGATGACACATACAAGAGTGAGGTACCTTCGTGTGCGCATAGGAGAAAAGACATGGCTGAGGTGAGCCCGATAAGTCCCCTCATACACCCCAAGGGCAGCGCTGCAATGCTTGAGGACATCCTGATTACCTCGGAGCTCACCTGCCGCCGGCCCAGTGCACCTAATTACGCGTCTGAGAACTGTGCCCCGGCCGCCCTTGCCCGTGAGATGGCGGTCAATCCCTGCAACCTGCTGCAAGCGCTTGTCGACAAGGCCGTAGACTTGTGCCGGGCGGGTACGGCCGGCATCAGCGTGCTGAAGACCGATCCCGACGGCGAGTATCTCGCTTGGGAAGCCCTCTCCGGCGTGTATGCCCCCTATATCAGGAGCCGTACCCCCCGCCACTTCAGCCCCTGCGGCACTACGCTAGATCGGAACGCTCCCCAGCTCTTCTCGCACCCGGCTCGCTATTTCACGTACTTCGCCCAGGCCGAAGTACCCATCGTTGAGGGCCTGGTCATCCCCGTATACGTCAGTGGCCGGCCGCCCAGGACGATGTGGATCATGGCCCATGACGAGACGCGCCACTTCGATGTCGAGGATGTGTGCCTCATGACGAGCCTCGCCGCGTTTGCCAGCGCGGGGCTGCAGGTCGTCTCCGTCATGGAGGCGGAGACCCAGGCCAACCAGGTGTGGTGCACACGCGAAGCGCCGCGGCAGGTTTCCGTCTATGAACACATGGCAGCAGCAGGCAGTCAAGAACGGCCGGCAGGCGCCGCCCGGCGTACCGGCGAATGGCAGTTCCAGCGCTTGCTCGAGAAGCTGCCGGCAGCCGCATACACCTGCGATCCCGATGGGCTGATCACCTATTTCAACCCACAGGCAGTAAAGTTCTGGGGACGTGCTCCCAAGTTACACGATCCGGTGGACCGCTTCTGCGGCTCCTTCAAACTTTTTGCGACGGATGGTGCCTCGATCGCCCACGACGCATGCTGGATGGCCCTGGCACTCAAGATGAACCAAGAATACAATGGGCACGAGATCATCATCGAGCGCTCGGACGGCCAACGTCTCACTGCACTGGCCTATGCCAACCCCGTGCACGATGAGGCTGGCACCCTTCTCGGGGCGGTGAACGTCCTCGTGGATATCACCGAGCGCAAGCAGGCGGAGGAACAGCTCCAGGCCTCCCTCCACGAGAAAGAGGTTCTCCTCAAGGAAATCCACTACCGCGTCAAGAACAACCTCCAGGTCATCGCAAGTCTTCTCTACCTCCAATCCGACTACCTCAAAGACCCTGAGGATGTCGCCCTCTATGAAGACACCCAAAACGCGGTGAAATCCATGGCTCTCGTTCATGAAAGCCTCTCCCGCACTGGCGACCTCGCGCACTTCAACTTCGCCCACTACATCGAGAGCTCGACCACGCACCTCTTCCAGTCCCATGTGGCGGAAGGCTCCCGCATCAGCTTGGACATGGAGCTCGATAAGATTGCCTTCGACGTCGATACCGCCGTTCCCTGCGGCCTCATCCTGAACGAGATCCTCACCAACGCCCTCAAATACGTCTTTCCCGACGACCGCTCCGGGAACATTCACCTCACGCTACGGGCCGCAGCCGAACAGGTCACTCTGAGTGTACGTGACACCGGTATCGGCTTCCCCGCAGGCTTCGATTTTCACAACACAGAGTCCCTCGGGCTGCAGCTCGTCGGCATGATGACCGAGCAACTGGGGGGGACGCTGACTCTCACGCGCGGGGGTGGCACCACGTTTACCGTCCGCATTCCCTATGGCACGCGGTAGGTGAAGGAGGACGCGCATGCCCCCGGCTCAGATTCTGATCGTGGAAGACGAACGCATCATCGCTGCAGAGCTCACACGACGTATTACGCGCTTGGGTTATGTCGTGGTTGCCACTGTCGGCTCTGGGGCAGAGGCTATTGAACGGGCGCGGGTGAGCTGCCCTGACCTTGTTCTCATGGACGTCGGCTTACCTGGGGAGATGGACGGACTTGAGGCAGGAGCGCGCATCTGGGAGGAGTTCAAGATCCCCATTGTCTATGTCACGGCGTATGCGCATGAGCAGACGATGGCGCAGGCAAGAACCCCTCAGCCCGTGCTCGCTGTCCGCAAGCCGTTTGATGTCTCGCAGTTACGCCACACTCTCGAGCAAGCACTTGCAGCGCCTCGGTAAGCATGTTTCGCCGCAGGGCAGCGGCAACAAACGCCTGGCGCATGGGGCGGATATGGAGAAGACGCACGAGTTATTGGGGCATGGCGCCTTAGGGTTCGCCTAGGTAGCGCTGCTGCGCATGACCCATATTCCCCAGCAAGAAAGCTCTTATTCCCTTCTTCCAGTAGCTTTAGGAATGACATTGCATAACATCCTTGCATAACGTCCTTTACGCACTGCCCTATCTACTGCCCAAAGGATAATCTTGACTCTGGGGGAGCTAGCCATACCATTCCTGCTATCACGAGCTGCATGGCGCGACGCACCTGAGCAGGCTTCCAGGGTGGTATGTCAGCGGATCTTCGCTACGGATTTGGACATATCATGATGCAAAGCCATCGAAACCGGCACGGTGCTGAACGTGGACGGCGGCTAGAGGAGCATACGGGGAAGAGTGCGGGGAGTCCAAGATGACCGAGCATTCGTTTACCGCGGACGCATATGCCCCTGCCGAGATGGCGACGCGGGTCGAGACGGTGGGAGTGGCGAAAGCGAACCTCGATGCCGCGACGATGTTCGCGCTCGCGGTACTCGCTGGGGCCTTCATCGCACTCGGCGCGAATGTGGCGACGATTCTCTTTACGGATCATGGGCTGGGCTATGGGGTCTCGCGCGTGGCGGGAGGCCTGGTGTTCTCGCTCGGGCTGATGCTCGTCATCGTCGGCGGCGCGGAGCTCTTTACCGGCAACAACCTGATGGTCATGGCATGGGCCTCGGGGAAGGTGTCGACCGGCCAGGTGATACGCAACTGGATGATCGTCTACGCCGGAAATTTCACCGGCGCGCTCGCCACGGCCGTCGGCATCTACCTCTCGCAGCAGTGGACATTCAACGCCTATCAGGTGGGCGCCACCGCCGTGAGGATCGCCGTCGCCAAAGTCAGCTACGGCTTTCTGCCGGCGTTTGTCCTCGGCGTCTTCGGCAATGCCTTGGTGTGCCTCGCCGTCTGGTTGTGTTTCAGCGCACGCACGACAACCGACAAGATTCTGGCGATCATCCCCCCGATTACGGCCTTCGACGCGGCCGGCTTCGAGCACTCGATCGCCAACATGTATTTCATCCTTATCGCCCTGCTCCTGCGCGGCGATGCGCACGTCCTCGAACGGGTGGGCCAACCCGTGGAGCGACTCGCCCAGCTGACATGGGCCGGATTTTTCCTCGACAACCTTCTCCCGGTGACACTCGGCAATATGGTCGGTGGGGTGGTGATAGTCGCGGCCGTCTACTGGTTTGTCTACTTGCGGGGGAGGCCTGGTAATCGGGTCGTGTGGACCCGGCAACGCCTCACACACGCCCCTGTGGAGGCCGGCCGCACAACGAATGACCAAGGGGAGTCACATCAAGACCATTAACGGGCCTACAACTGCTGGTGTGTCGACCGTGTTGAGGCGACGCAGGGAATATGTCGACGAGGAGGGATATGGCCATGGACATCCGTCACATCTTAGCGCCAACGGACTTCTCTGATTGCTCGAAGAAGGCCATCAGCGATGCCTTTGAACTGGCCCAGACATTCGGGGCGAAGCTCTCACTGCTACACGCCGTCGAGCTCCCGCCAGACCCCATCGAGGAATTCGCCCCGCCGACCGTGGGGGCAGACCTGCTGAGCGATCTGGAGCAGCAGGCCAGCGCTGAGCTGGCCCGGGTACTGCCGGACGCACAGGAGGCGAAGATCGAGGTGACCCGTGCCGTGGCTATTGGCTCCCCGTCTCAGAAGATCGTCGAGACGGCCGAGGCCGAACACGTGGACCTCATCGTGATGGCGACGCACGGTCGGACCGGCCTCAGCCATCTGCTGATCGGCAGCATCGCCGAGCACGTGGTCCGCACCGCCCCCTGCCCAGTGCTCACCATCCGGCCGCCGGCAGAATAGGCGTGAGTCACGTCCTTGCGGCCAGCATACATTCGCGCCTGTCGTGGCACATGCGCGTCCGGAGAAGGAGGACATGCCAGTGTTCAAGAACATCCTCGTGCCGGTAGACTTGACAGATGTGCACCAGCCAGCGCTTGAGATCGCCGCACGTCTCGCGCAGGAGAACGATGGAGAGGTGACACTCCTGCACGTCGTCGAGGTGATCGGCGAGGTGTGGGCGGCGGAAGACCGGGATTTTTACACCCGCCTCGAACAGATGGCCCGCGACCACCTCACGCGGCTCGGCCACTATTTTGAAGAGCGCGGGGTGCCCCGACGGGAGGAGGTCGTCTTCGGCAACCGCGCCCCTGAGATTGTGCGCTATGCTGGGGAGGCCGGGGTCGATCTGATCGTGCTGAAATCGCATCGGATTGACCTGCAGAATCCCGCCGCCGGCTGGGGCACGGTGAGCTACAAGGTCGGCATCCTCGCCCAATGTCCCGTGCTCCTGGTCAAATGAGACCCGCTCGGCACAGACGCCACGAGCGCGTCTCGCGGCAGCGAGCTGTCGCCCACCGTTTGGGGAAGTGGAGCCTTCTGGGCGGCGCCACCGCGAAGGTGATCTGGGTGTGCGCTTCGTCGATGTGCCAGGCGTTGATCCGGTGCACTGCGGAGTTCGCTGCTGCTCTACGTGAGGCACATGTCAATACCCAGGCCGAGGCGTGTAAGTACTGCCTTTGACCATCAGGATTATGGCAGTGTATAGTAGGGTGTGGTATGCCCCGTGCCCGTATGACTGGGCCTCATTTGATGACGGGATCCAAGGGCTCCCATCGTGTCGGAAACGCAGGCTGTATCAGCGCTGGGGTGGGTGGTGTCCATGATGAGTCACATGGCGAAGCAAACAGATGCGAAGGAGAGTGCATGGCAGAGGCACGATCGACGATATACGACCATTTTCCTCAGCTCGGGCGACTGCGCGATGAGGTGTTGTTCGGTGACGTGTGGGAGCAACCGGAATTATCCAAGCGGGATCGCAGTCTGATCACCGTCGCTACCTTGACAGCACTCTACCGGACAGATGAGTTGCGGGGGCATATCCGGCGGGCGTTGCAAAATGGGGTGACCAAAGACGAAATTCGCGGGCTCATCACCCATCTGGCGTTCTATGCAGGATGGCCGACGGCCGTGAATGCAGCACGGGTCGCACTGGAGGTGTTTGAGGAGCGCTAACCAGGAATTCTTTATGACTTCTCCCTCTCCAGGACAGATCGCCAGGTTTCTGCAGAATCAGTATGACGCTGGCGAAGAAGCGTATCTCTATGTGTTAACAGACCTTATGAAAGCTCAGTACGATGCCATCGAGGATGCGAGATTCGTGCTGCAGCTCGACTGCCCAGACCTGGCACGAAGGCGACACGCCATCTTCGCTCATGTACCCCTGGAAGAATTTCGCCAAATCATTGCCATACATGTGGAGACGCTCAATGATGCCGTGAGAGACATTCGGCCGGATGACATACGAATGCACATTTGTTGGGCAGGCACCATGGGTCCTCATCACACCGACGTGCCCCTCAAGGACATTGGCGAGATTCGCTTCGTAGAGGTCCGTGTGTGGGCGGATTACTAAGGCACGCCTGACCCCACGGGAGC
>Ga0137403_10000426_pt1 | contig 54158 bp, 72 predicted proteins | sample CZOMad2_1_16fung_FD_122057 | JGI IMG/M metagenome (GOLD analysis project Ga0137403, IMG submission 122057) | Vadose zone soil fungal communities from Angelo Coast Range Reserve, California, USA - CZOMad2_1_16fungal (Hybrid Assembly) | ecosystem: Environmental > Terrestrial > Soil > Vadose zone... | reverse complement strand
GCCGCCGCGCACGCATCCGAGCTCACGCCGGAGGTGTTCGAGCGCTGGTGCCAGACCCAGGCCCACCTCAAATCCGGCATCCAGCGCACGCAGATGCGCATGGTGCGTAACCTCTGTCTCTACCGCCGGCGGACGGAGCCGGCGTGTTTCGTTCCAGATATGGCCGGCTTCCCGTCCGGTCATCAGTACACACCGCCCTACATCTTGACCGAGGACGAGATCGCCCGCCTGCTGGTGACCGCCCGCCGCGGGGCCACCACTGCGGCCGCGTCGTTCCGTGCGCGGGCACTGCACGTGGGGGTGGTGCTGCTCTACACCGCCGGGCTGCGCCGGGGCGAGCTGCTGCAGCTCACCCTCGGCGATTACGATCCGCAGGCCCACACCCTCCTGGTCCGCGCCTCCAAGTTCCACAAATCCCGGCTGCTCCCGCTGTCGCCCGATGCGGTGCAGGCCCTGGACGCGTATCTCGCGGTGCGCCGGATGACGCGGCCGGACACCACCACCGGGGCGGCCCCACTCATCTGGAAAGGCGGCACGGCCGTGCACGGCTATAGCGGCTCGCGGTGGAGTCAGCTGTTTCATGCCCTGGCGCGCCACGCGGGCGTCGTCAAGGCCGACGGCCAGCCGCCGCGGGTGCATGATCTCCGCCACAGTTTTGCCGTCCACGCGCTGCTGCGCTGGTATCGCGCTGGCGTCGACGTGCAAACCAAGCTGCCCTTCCTGTCCACATATATGGGGCACGTGTCCATGGTCTCCACCCAGTATTATCTGCGCTTTGTCGAACCGGTGGCGAGCGCTGCCAGCGCACGTTTTGCCCAGCACTACGGCCAGTTACTCACCCCTCATATCCAGGAGGAGCAACCATGACTGGGTCGCAACCCAATGCCCTGGCGCGGACCGTGCGCCAGTTCTTCTCGACGCATCTGCCCAGCGTCCGCGGCGTGAGCCGGCACACCATCGCCAGCTACCGCTATGCCCTGATTTTACTGTTGCGGTTCCTCGCGACCGCCCACAACTGGAGCGTCGCCGACCTGGATCTGGCCGATATTGAGGCCGAGGAGGTGATCGCCTTCCTGGACGACCTGGAGCACGTGCGGCATCATACCGTGGCCACCCGGAATGTGCGCCTGGCGGCCCTCCATGCCTTTTTCCGCTATGTGGCCGCCAGCGAGCCGGCGCAACTGGCGCGCTCGCAACGGATCCTGCACATCCCCTTCAAACGGGCGGACCACCGGAGCATGGACTATTTGGAGTATGCCGAGCTCCAGGCGGTCTTGGAGGCCGTGGACCGCTCGACGGCCGCGGGGCGGCGTGACTATGCCTTGCTGGCCACGATGTTCAACACCGGCGCGCGCGTGCAGGAAATCCTCGACCTGCGGACCTGCGAGCTGCACCTCGACACACCGTTCCAGGTACGGTTGTTCGGCAAGGGGCGCAAAGAGCGGGTGTGCCCACTGTGGCCCCAAACCGCGACCTTACTTCGCGAGCTCTGTACCGAGCGGCAGCTGGACCTGCGAGCTGCAGTGCCCATCTTTGTCAATCAGCGTCGGCAACCGCTGACGCGCTTCGGCGTCTGCTATATCCTGGGAAAATACCTCAAACGCGCGCAAGCGACCGTGCCGAGCCTGAAGGGGAAACGCCTGCATCCCCACAGTATGCGGCATAGTACAGCAGTACATCTGTTGAAATCGGGGCTCGACCTGAGCACGATCGGGCAGTGGCTCGGCCATGCCAGCGTCAACACGACTAATAAGTATGCCACTATCGACCTTGACCTGAAGCGCCAGGCGCTGGCGCAGGCTGACTCGCCAGCGACAGAATCGCTGGCAGGTTGGCGCAACGATGCGACGATCTTGGAGTGGCTGGAATCACTATAACCCTGCGGTAATGTGGGGTTGATGCATGAGAGAGAGCCGTTTCACCCTGCTGTGACACCGCACCGGTGCATCGACTCCACATTACTGACATCGTAACATTAGTCGATTAACGTTGAGCTACACATTAATCGACGAAAGCCACTACTTCAAAAACCTCGAAACCCCGACCAAAATGGACCGCGTCGCCGGCATCCAGACCGGCGGCAGCGAACGCGCCTTCGACCTCTATATGAAATGCCGCTACCTGGACCGGCAGCATCCCGGGCACGGGGTCACCTTTGCCACCGGCACGCCCATCAGCAACACGATGGTGGAGCTGTACACCATCCAGCGCTATCTCGACGCCCGAGGCCTGGCCGAGCGCGGCATCGAGCATTTCGATGCCTGGGCCGCGACCTTCGGGGAAGTCGTCGACGCCATGGAAATCTCCCCTGATGGCCGGACCCTGCGTCCCCGCTCCCGCTTCGCCCGATTCAACAACCTCCCCGAGCTGCAGCAGATGTTCCGCGCCTTCGCCGACGTCAAGACGGCAGAGATGTTGCGTCTGCCCAAACCTGACCTGAAAGGCGGCAAGCCCTGCGCCATCGCCTGCCCCATGTCCGAGGAGCAGCGCGCCATCCAGGACGAGCTGGTGCAGCGCTACGAAGCCATCCGCGCCGGCCAGGTGAAACCGTGGGACGACAACGCCCTGGCCGTCACCACCGACGGGCGCAAGCTGGCCCTCGATGCACGGCTGCTCTCCGGCCTGATGCACGAGGCCCCCGGCTCCAAGATCAACGCGCTGGTCGAGAACGTCCTCGACATCTGGCGGCGCACCGCGCCGATGCGGGGCACGCAGTTGGTCTTCTCGGACATGGGCGTCAATCCCACCTCCTGGGGCTACTCGGTCTACCAGGACGTCACGGACAAGCTGGTGAAAGCCGGCATCCCCCGCGAGCAGATCGCCGCCATCGGCGACGCCGACACCGACGCCAAGAAGCAGGTCCTGTTCGACAAGGTCCGCTCAGGGCACATCCGGGTGTTGCTTGGCAGCACGCAGAAAATGGGCACCGGCACCAACGTCCAGCAGCGGCTCGTCGCCTTGCACCACCTGGACGCCCCCTGGAAGCCCGCCGAGGTCGAACAGCGCGACGGGCGCATCCTGCGCCAGGGCAACAGCAACCCGGAAGTCGAGATCTACCGCTACGTCACCGCAGGCTCGTTCGACGCCTATATGTGGCAGACCCTGGAGACCAAAGCCAGGTTCATCAGCCAAGTGATGACCGGCGACCTGACCGTCCGCCAGGCTGAGGACATCGCCGGGCAGGAGCTGTCCTACGCCGAGGTCAAGGCCATCGCCTCCGGCAACCCCGCCGTGCTGACCCTGGCCGAGGCCGACGCCGAGATCACGCGGCTGCAGGTCCTGAAGAAGCACCACGCCGACGAACAGTACCTGGCCAGGAAGCGCCTGAAGGAATTGCCGGGCACCATCGCCCGGCTGGAGCAGCGCCGCGACGCGCTGGCCGCCGACCTCGCCACTAGCCGCGCCCATGCCCACGACCCCATCACCATCGGCCAGCGCCGCTATACCCGCGAGGACGCGCAAGAAGCCCTCGGCGAGCGGTTGAGCGCCATCCCCGCTTCAGTCTTCGAGGCCAGGAGCTTCCCGCTGGGCATCTATCGCGGGCTCGCCTTCGGCCTCGACCTGCACCCGCACGCCGCGCCTGCCGTCCGCGTCGAGGGCGAAGCCACCCGGTTTGCCGACCTGTCCCGCGAACATCGCGGCCCGCGCGCCGTCCTGAACGCGTGGAGAAGCTGATCGGCTGCGACGACGCCGAACGGGAACGGACCCGACGCGATCTCGGGCTCGCCCAGGGACAGCTCCGTGACTATCAGGCCCGCCTCGGCGTCAGCTTCGCGCTAGGCGAATACCTGGAGGCGTTGACCGTTCTCCGCCGCCAGCTCGAAGCGGCGCTGTCCGAGACGCCCAACTCTGACGTGCCGTCTACGGACGAACTGGTCGCCCGGTTCAAGGCGCTGCGCCAGGCCCACACGGCGGAGGCCGCGCCGGAGCGGACCAGCGAGCGCCGGGCCGCGAGCCTGGAAGAAGCGGTGACGACGCGGATCTTGCGGGGCAGGGAGAGGCAGGCACCACCCTACCCCAACGGTGATCGTGGGGTGGCAGGCGCCACGCCGCTTGAGCCGCCACTGACCCCGGCCACGACAGCTGACGTGGGGGTGGTCAATACGCCGATGCCGCGGCCGGGAAGGTCCACTCCCTCCCACCGCCGCCGCGCGGCGGCGGATGAGCGGCAGCTCTGCTTGTGGTAGCGGAGAGCGGGTCCGATGGCAGGCGTCAGCATGCAGGAGGTCCCCGACGCTGTCGTCGCGCACGGCATCGGGGGTCTCGCAGGTTCGGTCGACGAAGAAGGGATCATCCATGTCCATCGACATCTCTACCATCTCCACCCCAGACCCCACGGCTGCCCGGCGCCAGGCACGTATGGAGGCCGTCACGCAGCAGATCAGCCGTGAGGCGGTCGTGGCGGTGCTGCCACCACTCGTACTCGACACCATGGTCGAGCGTACCAATGCCCTGACGAGGGCGGTGCATGATCTGATGGCGCAACCACCGCAGGATCACTGGGCGCTCGACGGCGTGGTGACATCTCACCGCTACCGTGACCTGGTCGAGGTCGGCCGCGCCTTTGTCCGGCTGGCGGGCGAAGCCTGGCTCACGGTCGCGGACACGCATGACCAGCCGTGTTGACCCGAGGGAGGAGCTGACGAGGCCACAGGTCGGCATCACCTGGTGACAGGCGTGGGCGTCCGACGTGGCGCGGCCGTATCGCGCCGCGGTGGTCTGCGTGGCGGAGGGCGCGGGCGAGGTCATCGCTCAAGACTCTCATCGAGGTGCACGGAGGGATGACGATGCCAACCCAGCGCGATGATCCCCCCGCCCTACACCCGCGTTGAGCAGGACGCTGTCGCCTGCGACAGCAACGCCCACGACGTCGAGCGCGGCGGTCGCGACGATACCCGCCATGGCAACGAGCGTGAGCGATGAGCGTACGCTGGTCTAGAAGATAAACGCTTCGATCTGTCTGAAAGGACGTGACGCCATGCCCAACTCATCACCAACATCCCCGATCCCCAGGTCATCGCGCCGGCTGCGCATCGCCGCAGTCGACCGACCCCTCTACCATTCCCTCCACCGCAAGCCAGGGGCCGACCTCCGCTGGCAACGCCGCCGCGATCGCGGCCTCAGCGATGCTGACCTCCGCGCTGCCATGGTCGAAGAAGGCCCTTATGATGGCCTGATCTCCGACACCACCCTCGCCCGCGTGCGCCGTGTGCTGAAGATCCCCCTTCCCGCTGACCCTCCAGCCCCACTCCCACCGCCCGACTCGCCACCGGCACCATCTGCAGCCCCGTCAACCCCTGCAGCCCCTCCCCCTCACCCGCTGAGAGAAGGCCGCCGGACGACCAGCACGACCACCTCCCCCATCCATCCGCCCGCCTTCCTGGAGATCCACCGGCAGGTCTTCACGCCCCCAACGCCACTCGGCGCCGAGCTCTGGGGCCTCTTCTGCGTCGACCGCGATCATCCCGACGAGGCCCAGCGCCGGCCCCTGGCCATCCGCTGGGAGCGCACCGAGGCCCGAGCGAAGGGCAGCCTCGACTTCTACCACCGCCTGGAGTGGCCCTGCCAGGCCTGCCAGCGCCCCTTGAACGCCCACCGCTCCGGATAGGTGCTAAGCGACCCCCATGCAGTGCACCCTGGTGGGTGAGGCCATCGAGGCGTGGTTGGACGAGGTGGCACATGAGACACCCCACACGATCCCACCGACGAGTACGAGGCGTTCCTGGATGCCATGGTGAGCATCGAGCTGGCACTGATCGCCGTCGAGGCGCGTGTTGGGCTCGTATCTGGTGTGAGGAGGGCCACGCATCCCGGCAAGACCAGGCCGCTGGCGATCGACACCACCACGGGGGAGGTACTGGCGGGGACCCGCGTCGCGCACCTTCCCCACGACATCGTGACCATCGAGCCCCTCGATGAGGGGCCGACAGGAGGTGACGTATGACCACGAGCATCAGCCCGCGCCCGGCCACGCGCACCGCGCGCAAAGGCCGCATCCTGCTGTGGGGCAAATCTGGGGCGGGGAAAACGCTCACGGCGCTAAAGCTCGCCCGCGGCCTGGCCGGCCCGGAGGGCACCATCTGCGTCATTGATACGGACTTCGAGGCCTCGACGCTGTATGCCGATGCGCACCGCTTCGACATACAGCGTCGAGGCCCCCTTCGAGCCGGACAAGTTGACCCGCATCCTCAAGGCCCTGGGACCGCGCTATGACGTCTTGGTGCTCGATACGGGCACGCACGAGTGGTCCGGCGAGGGCGGCTGCCTGGAGATCCGGGACCGCGAGGCCATCCGGCTCAAAGACAATAGCTGGGCGGCGTGGGCCAAGGTGACCCCGGTCCACCAGCGCTTTCTGGAAACCCTCATGCGCTGCCCGGCGCATCTCATTGTCACCCTGCGGGCCAAGACGGTGACGGAGCAAGTCAAGAACGAGAAGACGGGCAAGACGGAGGTGGTCGACCTGGGGCTGTTTCCCCAGCAGCGCTATGACGGCGAGGAGTTTGTCTATGGATTGGACATCAGCGGCCGCCTCGACCCTGAGGGAGACGGCGTGCGCCTGACCATCACGAACACGCGGTATGGGCGCTGGCAGGGGATGAGCTTCCTCAACCCGGACGAGACCCTGGGCGTGGAGCTCGCGACCTGGCTCAACCCGAGCGTGGCCCCTCCTGTGCCGCGGCCACCGGCTGAGCCCCCCGGGTCTCCTGGGGTCAGCGACGACCGGGAGCGGACCGGCGTCGAGGCCCGTCCGTCCCTACCCAGGGAACACCCTCCAGGCGCACCCCCAGGCGAGCAGCCGCAGCCAGCACTCCAGCACGAGGCCCCGCTCCCGGAGCCTGGTCCTCGGGCGTCCCCTCAGACCCGTGGTCAGGTGCTCGGCGCCATCACGACCGCGCTCTTTCGCCTGGTCCCCGGCCGCGGCGACGATGGGCGCCGGCAACGCCTGGCGCTTCTGGAGGGGTGCTTCGGCCAGCCAAGCATGCGCGAGGTGGCCACGCTCGCCGACGATCAGTTAGCGGCGGGGCTCCAGCACCTGCTGGCCCAGGGGGCCGGCCGTCCCACGACCACCCGACGCCGGCGGGAGCGTGAACCGGGAGAGGAGGGGTGAGACCGTGCCGCGGGTGACCCGCGGCGGTGCTGTCGGCGCTCGCGCTGTCGGCTGGGCGGGGCTCGACGACGCCCTGCGAGCCCATGGCTCTAGGACCTCGAGGAGGCTTCCGTCGACTGGCCGCCCGCATCCGGGCCCGTGCGCGGCCGTGACCCCCTGCGCGGCCGAGCCGATCAGGGCGGCCGCCAGCCCGTCCCCCTGTGCCATGGCCACGGCCGTGGGGACGGATTATCTCATCCAGGGGACTGTTCCGTCATGCGGCCCCGTCGAAGAGGACACCATGACAACACGTCGATTGCGGCATACCATTCGCCACACCGAACAAATCTGTCACGGGTGCTGGGAGGTCCGGACGCAGACCGAGGACGGGCATCGGTTCACTGCCTTCGGCGTCACACGCCGACAGGCGATTTTCCGTGTCCACCACAAAGCGAAGGCATACGGCCGGTATGCCTATCCGACTGAAGCCGCACACGAGAGGAGACACCACATGGGCCACATCATCGTGACGTTCGTCCAGGATGGCTCGCGCGCCTATCACCCGCCCTGTGCGGTGTCTGTGGTGCTGAGCCGGTATGCCATGTCCTGCGACGTCTGGAGCGGCGAGTCCCTCCCGCCAAACCTCGGCTGTGCGGCGTGCGACCGCGCCATCGCCCCGCCGCTGCCGGCGTCCTCGGATGAGGCTGCGCCGCCCAGAGAGGCGTGAAGGCACGGGGCAGAGACCCGCGTCGATGGCCATGAGGCGCCATGCCGGGGCACACTATCGCGCCGTGACTCCCGAACACCGCACGGGCTGATCGCGGTGATGGCAGGCCACGACCACCCCGAGGGTGTTCCTGGCCTGCCGCGATGTGGGCCGCCGACACGTCGCGGCCGACAGATCTACCGCGACGTGTGCAGCATCATCCCTCCGGCTGTGGACCTCCACGTCGCTCCGGTATATCCCCCAAGGGCTGCACGGCGTGGCCGTCTGGTCCTCGGCTATGTCCCACGTCGCTTCCCACCCCGGCGATGCCTGGGGCCGTCTCTACTGGCTCACTCAAGTGTGGTCGTCACGTGCCGATCTCTTGCCATGCCGCCGCTCGTGCCTCCATCCCCCGTGTCCTCTGATGCGACGCGCCTGGAACGCGTGTCGAGTTCGCCTCGCACTTCAATGTGGTTGAAGTGTGTTGATCGCTGTCATCATGTGTCATATTTTATCAGTTGACAGGGGCGCGTGTGCTTTTTATGATCGCCGCTGTTATGGAACCGTGCAATGGCTGTCGCAATTCGTATCACCTATCACATCCGCCGGTGGCGGCTCCGTCGGCACCTCGGTCAGGCCAACCTCGGCGCGCAGGTGGGTGTGGCCGCTTCGACGATCTCCACCTACGAGCAGGGCGCGGTCGACATTCCGACGTCCCGGCTCTGTCGGCTCGCACAGGCCCTGCGGGTCACCTTGAACGACCTCGTGACCTGGACCGAGGCCGCCGCACCACCCGGAGACGAGCCGCCCGCCTGAACCGATGTGCCCTCAGCCCCAAGCGATCCTGGGACGTGACCCCGAGCATGGGCCCTCTGGGGCCGGGTCTCGTTGGGGTGTGGGTGGAACTCCCCGTGGGCATGCTCCTGATAGGCGGGCTGGGGGTCCCGGTGGCCTGTCCCGCGCGTGATCGGCCGCGCACGCGCGCATGCGACGTGGTGAGCCTGCGGCTGGATGACCGCGACCTGGAGGACGACCCCCCGTCCGCGCTCGCGAGGCGGACGACAGGGTCGCTTGGCCTACCACCCGCAACGATCGAGGGCCATGCCGCGGTCATGTCCCCTGACCGCTGGCCCGCCCGCTATCTCGTGAGACCGCAACTCCTCACCCGCCTCTCACCCCTCCCCACGGGGAGGGAGCTTCTGTGCATCCGTCCAACGATGGCGCAAACCCCCTCAACGGCGATCCCCACGCCTCGTGAGACCGCGGAGGCGTGCTCGTCGTGGTGCAGGCTCAATTGACGGGTGATCACCATGTCGACGCATTGTCCGTGCCCACACCGATCGGGCACCAGGTATCTTCCGCTCACACCCCCCACCCCCCTCGACGCACGTTCGTGCGACGGGCAGCTTGGCCCACCGGATCCGTCTAACCGCCCCGACGGTCGCCTGAAGGTGCGCGGCCTGGTACGCCTGACGCCCACCACCTTGGTGCAGCTGGCGGCGGCGTGTTATGCCCTGCGGCAGGCCGGGAGCCAGCCGGTCCTGCGGGTGGACGAGGCCGCCGTGCGCTGCTATTTGTGGCGGTGCGGCTTCGTGCAGGTCGTGCACCCGGTGACCACGCTCGAGCCGCCGCTGGTCCTCGCGCCAGGCGCTTATCAGGAGCCTCGGACCTCGCCCCTGCTCCTCAACGTCACCAGGCTCGCGACCAGCGCCGACCTGCCGGCCCTGTTGGACCGGATGCTCGAGATCCTGCGGCAGCGGCTGCACTATCGGCCCGACGACGCCTGCGATGTGGCCACGGCGGTCTCGGAGCTCTGCCAGAATACCTTTGACCATAATGCCCACGCGGGCGCCTTTCTCGCGATGCAGGTCGCGGGCGGTGCGGACCCGTGTGGCCTCGAGATCGCGATCGCCGATGACGGCGCAGGCTTGGCCGCGACCCTCCGCCGCAATCCCCACCAGGCGCCCCTCGCGTCAGACCTGGAGGCGATTCAGGTGGCGGTGCGACGGGGGACGTCAGCCTATGACGACCCGACGCGAGGGACCGGGCTGTACCATCTCCTCGAACTGATCGTGCAGCAGGCGGGCGTGGTACAGATCCGCTCGGGCACCGCGACCGTCCGCTATCAGCGGGAGCAACCCCAGGCATGGGCCTCAGCCGTCCCGTGGCAGCCGGGCGTGCATGTGACCATCACCCTGCCGAGGCCGGGGGGTTGACAGATCAGGGGACAGGGGATACATTGGGGTTAATGGCACAACGACGGACCCATCACACGGATGCCGAGTCCGCTGGGCAGGCGATGAGTGTCGCGGCATGGAACACCGACTGAAGCTCAACACCTACGGGGAGCGGTTGTGGACCCGCGACCTGGCCCGGGCCATCCGGGTCCAGGTGCGGGAGCGGCTGGAGGCCCTCCAACCCGGCGATGTCCTGGTCCTGGATACCCAGGGCGTGGAGGTCTTCGACTATTCGTTCGCCGATGAGTTGTTTGGCCGCACCCTCCTGACGCTCCCCCATGAATACCCCGACCGCTTTGTCCTCGTCGAGGGCCTCTCGACGTATACGCAGGAAAACCTCGCGAAGGCCCTCGAGACGCTGGGCCTGATGATGATCGAGCGCCGCCACGGCGCGTTGCAGTTGATCGGGAAAGTCCATCCCGTCCATCAAGAGACGTTTGCGGCCATTGTCCAGGCCCAGGCCCCCGTGACGTCGACCGCGCTCGCCCGGCAGCTGCGGGTGAACCTCAAGGCCATGAACGAACGCCTGGCCAAACTGACCGCGTCGGGCGTGATTCGCCGTGAGACCTGCCGCTCGCCCGCGGGTCGTGAGCACTACGCGTACCGGGTGCTCAGCTGAGGGATTTTTTGGGGCACTGATACATTTCACCCAATGGGTTGAGAGGATTCACCGCCGTCCTTGGCGTGGTTATGGCCCCGCGCGGTCGTGTGGGAAGGCACCCGGCGGTTTCCTCACGGACGGCCGCACGGGTCAGGCGACCGTCCGGCGCCTGGCCCGGGGGTTGAGGAACACTCATCATCCCCCTGGCGGGGGTGGGGGCCAGAGCCCCTCGGCTTTCGCGCGATCACGAATCATGACTTCGAGCATGTCGGAATGATTGAGGCCATACCGTTCGGCTAAGCGCGCGAGCAGGGCGAGTGCCTCTGCGGTGAGTCGAAAGCTGGTCCCTTGCTTGGGCGGACCCTGACGTCGCCCGTGAGCCATCATGTCCCCTTGACAAAATAATGCTATCATATATGAATTAGCATTATGAAAATGGCCAAGCTGCCGAAGACAGCTACTTCATTTCGTCTGACGCCGGAAGCCTTGCGGCTGTTATCGCTGATGGCGCGCAAGGTGGGGCTGTCACGAGGAGGATTGCTGGAACTCCTCATTCGGGATCGGGCCATGCGTGAGCGCGTGTGCCTGGAGAGCGCTCCTCCCGTGCGCCAGGTCTCTGATGGCTAGTGTACTGCTAATGGCGATGATGTCAAAGCCATCTAGCCTCTCGTGGTGACGGGTGATGGTCCTCGTGCGAGGCGAGATGGAGACACGCACGCGGGTGAGGGCGTCCTGGCCCCCCGCGCCAACCCGGAGAGATGTCAGCCATGAGGCGCTGGTGAGGCAGGAGGGCGTGGTCCGCCTCGACGGCCTGTCCACATCGGCCGCCCTCCCCCCATGGAGGGCCGTCCTCGCACTCGTGCGTGTGGCCGACAAGCCGGCTGAGGGGAAGGCATATGCGTGAAGCGAGACGAAGGTGCCCGCCTGCTGGGTCGGGATGAGGCTGGTGTGTGACGTCACGTGGAGCGTGTCGTGTCAACGAAGCATGGTCTCATACTGATGCTGCTCCTAATGATCCCCCTGAGCCTCCTGACGGTGAGCCTCGCCTATGTGCGGCTGAACACCTCGTCTTCGCTCCCGCGTGGCCTCTACCGCCTCCATCCCGTTGCGCGTCCCCTCATGCGGGGCCTCCTGGTGATCGTCCAGGTGCCGGGGTGGAGTGCGCGCACGCAGCCCTTCCTGAAGCCCGTGGCCGCCGTGGCGGGCGAGTGGGTGTGCCGTGTGGGGGATGCTCTCGTGATCCATGGCGAGGACTATGGCCCCATCTATGATGCCTGGCGTAGAAATCCATTGCCTTCCGCCATTGCCACGGATACCTGTGCGATGGTGCCACCCGGGCACGTCTTTCTCGCCACGGCCGCCCCGTCGAGCCTCGATAGCCGCGACTACGGGCCGGTCGCCATCGCGCAGATTGCGGCCATCGCCACACCATTCTTGACCTGGGGAACCGCCGATGCCGCGCCGAATCATCGATCGTTCTGATGACGTACACCTGGATTTACGCCAAGGCCCGAAGACGGGTGAACGGCAGCGGTGGATGGATCGGCGCATGCGGGAGCATCACCTCTCAAAGCCTTTGACACAACTGGGTGTGAGGGGCGTGTGGGTGCCGAGGCCGCCTGCGAACAGTCAGGGGGCGATCGTCACGTGGTGGACCGCGAATGCCCACACGACCGGCATGCACACCAACGATGTGCGTCAGGGCAAGGGCCTCGAGGGGACGGATGCGGAACTCTTCGACCGGGATGGCCCCGTGGACCGCCGGGCCTTCATCCAACGCGCCCGACAGGACGGCCATCAGCGGCGCGGCATGGGGTCCCTGGATGCGAGGGAGTGGGCCGATCGGCGTCGATGCCTCCCGCAGTTGATGGCGCCATTTGAGGCCGAGGTGGGCACCCGCGTGGACTGGCTCGGGGCGGTGCATCATGACACGGCCCGGGTCCATGCCCCTGTCGTGGTGCGTGGCGGGCTGCCGGATGGGCAGCCGCTCGACCGCACGCAGCACGAGTGGACTTATGGCTTCACGTATCGGGCGCAACCCCTCGCCACCGCGATGCGGGGACCAACGCCGGGCCTCTCCGCACGTGCGGTGCAGGCGATACGCGCCTGGAGGCACCAGCGGGCACATGGACAGGCGTTCAGCCGATGCATGACCCTCGCGCCTGTGCGCACCCGTGCCACGACCTGGCCACCAGAGGCCAGCGGGTCGGCCATGCGGGGCCGGTTGCTCCCTCGATGCCGGAGGGAAACGCGCAGGCGCTGCCGCCCGGGCACACCGACATAGGCGGCACCTGTGAACAGCACCTCACCATTCCCGACAGGCCGCCCGACGCCTCACCTGACCATCAGGGCTCTCTCGAGGCACGCGCACGGATGCAGGACTTCCAGCGGCCGTATGACCGCCTCGACGGGACGACGGCGCGGCAGGCGGATTTCGGCGACTGGGGCCCGACACGGCGATTGCAGACCATGCAGGTGGACATCGATCAGCGGCAGGCGCGTCTGGCCGACGATCAGCGCCCAGGCGAGGGGCACACGGCCGTCCCCCGGATTCACGAGGTGACCGAGTGCGTGCGGGAGTCGCTCCGTCAATCCCAGGATCAGGGTATCGAGCGGTGAGGCGATGATGATCGGTATGGCTCGACCGGTTCCCCGCTGGCCCCTCTACCTCAGCGCCGCCATCCTGCTCTTGGTCCTGGCGCCGGCGCTGTTCGGCTTCTCCCCGCCGCTACTCCTGCAGCTCACCGCATCGGAACCTCGTGGTGTCTATTGGCTACGAACGCTTCCCGACCCGCTCCCCCATGGCGCACTCGTCACCCTCCGTGTCCCGCCGCACGTCGCCGAGCTGGTGTTTGAGCATGGCTGGCTGCCGCGGTCCTGGAATGGTGCCGAAGTCTTCTTGGTGAAGCCGGTGGCGGCCCTGGAAGGGGATACCTTCTGCGTCGAGGACAACGGCGTCACGGTCAATGGTGTGTGGCAGGGGCCGGTGTACCGGGAACTCGGCGGCGTCGTCTTGCCGGAACTACGGGGCTGCTGGACATTGCAGCCCGATCAGGTTCTGCTCTTGAGCACAACACTCCAGAATTCTTTCGACGGGCGATACATGGGCGTCGTCCACCGTGATGTCCTGCAGCAGCAAGCGGTCCCCCTCTGGACCTGGGAGTAGGGCATGCCGACGCGTCGCGGAGAGATTCTCGACCATGGCGAGAGGGTTGAGCCCCAGCTGTACAGCACTCACCTCGCCGTGCGTGGCGACTTTATGCAACGCCATCTGCGCAGGAGGTTCCGCACGCCGCTGAAGGATCAGCATCCCCGTGGCCTGTTGGTGCGTACGCCTGGCCCCACCGCGCGCCAGGCGGTGGTCAAAGTCTGGCAGCCGACGCCGAAGACCACGAGCCCACACCTGAGTTATCTGGTGCGTGACGGCGCTGGCGTGGATGGCCACCGAGCGGAACTGTTTACGGCTGCAGGCCGCGCCTTCGACCGCAAGGCGTTTGTCGCCGCGGCGAAGGCTGATCCTGGTCAGTACCGCCTGATGCTCTCGGCCCAGGATCATCAACTGGTGCACTTACCGACCCTCACGCGTGCGCTGATGCAGCACGTCAAGCAGGACGTCTTGCATGCCGAGGTGGCATGGGTGGCCGCGGTGCATGGTGGTGAACACCCACACGTCCATCTGCTTATGCGGGGGCGTGATGCCAATGGCGCCGAGGTACATTTCACCCACGACTATCGACTCCGGTCGATGCGCTATCAGGTGCAAACGCTCCTGACCCGATGGCTGGGTGAGGTGGAGCACCCGACCGAGACGACGGAGCTGGATGCGTGGGCCGAAGCCCATGTGAAGGAGACCCAACTCATGCTCAATCCTTCTGGACGTTCGGAGGAAGACCAGCCCCTCCGGCCACAGACCCTGACCATGGCGGAAGCCCAGCGCCGTCTGGAGGAAACCCGCCAGCGCATGCAGCAGACCATCGGACGCATGAATGCCAGGCATGGCGTCTCCTCCCCATCGATGAGCACTGACGACCAGCAGACCCGTCTGGAGCAGCTCAAGACTCGGCTCAGCCGAGAGGCACAGCAGGCCCAAGACCGAGCACGGCAAGCGGTGACTCGTGATCAGGACATGGATGGCTCAATGGGGATGGACGTGTAAATGCGACGCTCCGGGATTGATGACTATCCCTTCGTGCAGAACTCGGCCTGTGGACTTGTGGATAACCGATTGGACGAGTTATCCACAGGGCCCACGAGGCCATGGGGACACAACACGACCGAGCCACCGGGAGAAGGGAGGTTATGGGAGAACAGACTGTTGGTACAGGATAGGGTGAACCGCACCAGACAACCGCACTTATGCGGTTACGTAGCGCAACTGCATGATTTTATTGAACCGCACTCAACCGCACCCAACCGCACTTGAACCGCAGGAGGAACCACATGCCACGGAAAGATATCGACCTGGAGGAACAGCATATCGTGCAACTAGACCTCGTGCGAGCGGACCGGCGCGTCAGTTACAGCGACATTGTCAAGGCAGCGCTCGATGAGTATTTTGCCCCCAAGCCGCCGCCTATTCCAGAGACCCTCGCCGATCGGCTCGACGGAACGCGCATGGCTCTCGATCAGGTTCAGCAGCGCCTCTGGAATCTCGACAGTGCCAGCCAGAAGAGCACCGAGCGGTTGGCGGCCATTGAGACTCAACTTGGCGAACTACAGGATATGAAGGAACTGCTCATCCTTATCGGGGAGCGCCTAGCACCTCCGCCAGAGGAAGAGCCTGAGCCGATACCGGCCCCTATGCCTCCGGCCGCACCAACACCCGTCGAAGAAAACCCGATCACGGACATCACCGGCGATCCCCGAAGCCCCTGGTACATCCCACCGCAGAAAGCTGAGAAGCGGGGCTGGTTCGGAAGGAGCAAGTCATGAGGCCGCTGTTGGTCCTACTGACGTTATGCACCTCGTTGACACTGGGGCTATGGACCGCCACACAGTATGAAGCGGCGCACGTCCCTGCAGGGATCAGAGGGGCACCCTGGACGATGGTCGCTGGCTATGCGATCTACCAGCCGCACGCCATGCTGCGGTGGTGGTGGCGCGTCGATACCCAGACTCGGCAAGCCATGTCAGGGGCAACATGGATTCTGTATGGCGCGTGCCTCATTGGTATGTTCGCGGCGGCGCTGGTGGTGAAGCTCGGCGTAAAAAAAAAGATACCGGCGATGGCTATGGGAGCGCAACCTGGGGCGGCGTGGATGATGCGAAACGGGCGGGACTGATGACACAACGCGGCGTACTGCTCGGCAGTCTCGACGGCTACTACCTGACCGGTGACGCTGACACCCACCTGGCGATCTTCGGCCCAACATCGAGCGGAAAAGACGTAGCGCACGTCATTCCCAGCGCCCATCTGTGGCAGGAGAGCATGCTCATCACCGACCCGAAGGGGGGCACGACGTTCAACATGACGGCGTGCTACCGAGGGACCATCTCAAACCTCGTGGTGTTTGCGCCCTTGGATGAGGTCAGTACCAAGATCAACGTCCTCGATATGATTCGCAAAGGTACAACGTATGCCTTCCGAGATGCCCAGGCGATTGCAAAAAGCCACTGTGCACCCCATCAGATGGTCCGAGAAACGCCCACAAGCTTGCACTTCCGCGAGCTCGCCGAGGTGCTGTTGGCCGCGGGTTTTCTCTATACAGTGTCCACCTCAACCCGTCCATCGCCAGCAGGAACGCTGGAGTTTTTCACCGTCCAGTATGACTCGCTGGAGAAATGCCTGGCCGAGCTGATCAAGAGCCCACACCTGGCCGGCGAAGAGCAGACACTCGTCAGCTCCATGGCACGGGAGATTTCGCAGGTCAAAGACCGGGAGCTCTCCGGGGTGTGGACGACCATGATGCGTGGGTTGCATCTGTATCGGGAGCCTACCGTCGCACGGAACACGGACACGTCCGACATCGATCTGAACGCACTGCAGTACGGTGCTCGGCCAATAACCATGTACCTGGTGGCGCCAAGCCCGGAAGAGTTGCAGGACTATCACCCCCTCTACCGCGTCGTGGTCGAAACGCTCCTGCGTCAACTGACCATGCATCCGGTGCAAACCTACCAGCATCGGCTATTGATCCTGGCGAACGAGTTTCCAGCCTACGGCTACATGCCACGCATCGAAAGTGGGGCCGCCACCCTACGTGAATATGGCATCAAACTCTGCCTCATTGCCCAGGACCTCGAACAGTTTTGGAACACGTACGGCAAGGATACGGCGCTGTGGGGAAACCTCCAGACCAAAGTGTTTCATACGCCCGCGAACGACCTCACGGCCAAGCGCATCAGCGAGAACCTCCTCGATACCATGACCATCGAGCGGGAGGTGGTCAGCTATCAGGGGTGGACGAAACGCCGCGGTACCACCTCGACGCAACAGCATGCTCGGCAGCTCATGACCACCGGAGAAGTCATGAAGATGAACCCGGAGGAGTTGTTGCTGTTCGTGGGGGGCTACCCAGCGTTCAAGGCGAAGCAAGTACGCTGGTATCAGGACCCTGTGTTCAAGGCACAGGTTCGACCGTTAGGAGGGTCAGGAAATGGGTCATGATGTGTTGACGGATGTGTGGACGCTTATGGGACTGATGGTAGGAGTAAGTGGCGCGCTCTGGCTTGTCGCGCTTGTCCTGTGGGTTGGATGGGGACTCACCCCGTGGCACAACTGGCAAAGCTTACAGGCAGAGCGTGAAGCGTATGAGCATCAACAGAAGTTAGGCACTGCATTTCTGTCGGGCGAGACGATGCTCCCGTGGGCGTGGGAGCAATCCCTGCATCGGCGGAAGCGACTGGCTATTGTGGCGAGTATCATTCTGGGGCTCGTGGTCTCCTCCATTCTCATCGGTTAGGCAGGTGAATGATCGCTTGGGAGGTCACACCATGGAACATACCTTCTTTCTCTGGATCACGATCATGGTCGGCATCGGTGTCCTGTACTTCTGGCTGAGGGGGCAATGATGGGTAATCTGATCGGTGGACGCATCATCGTGATCGTTCTGGTGTACCTGCTGTTCGGCGTGCTGGCGGGTGCTGGTCACCATGGCGCATCACCACGGCGGCGGCGCACGCATCTCAGGATCGTGCCGGCCCCACGTCCGACGTTCGGGCCCTGGCAGGCATCGACCCCGCAACCGCCGGCGCATCGCTACCAGGATAATCTCAAGAAGAATCAAGGTGGCTGGCGATGGCAGTAGCGCTCACCCGTACCCATACACGTTTCGTCGACATGCTGGATCATGTGCTGAAGCCGATTCAGGCATACCTCGATGATCCAGAGGTCACGGACATCGAAGCGAATCCGGACGGCCGGGTGTGGATTAAACGCTTTAGCCGAGGGTGGGAAGCCACGGACCTCACGCTCGCCGATAGCGACCGGCGGATGATCCTTGACCTCCTGGCGGCACGGCAAATGGATGAACTGCACGCCGAGCGGCCAAGCCTGAGCACCATCCTTCCCTCGGGGGCTCGCGTGGAAGGGACGATTCCGCCGCTCAGTGAAGCGCCCACGTTCGCGATCCGCATTCGCGCCAGGTCGATCTATTCCCTGGAGGACTTCGAGCGGGACGGCATTCTTACCGCGGCACACGTCGACCTCTTACGGGGACTGGTCATCGATCATCGCAATATGATCATTGGGGGACCCACCGGTAGCGCAAAGACGACGTTGCTCAATGCCTTGCTGCTCGAAATTGACCCAGAAGAGCGCGTCATTGTCCTAGAAGACACTCCGGAGCTGCAAGTGACCATCCCAAACCTCGTCACGCTCTGGACCCGTGAAGGGGTGGCCGACCTCCGTGCACTGGTCCGCAAAGCCATGCGGCTCCAGCCCGATCGCATCATTGTGGGCGAGGTTCGGGGCATCGAGACGCTGGACTTCCTCAAAGCGATGCAGACAGGACACCAAGGCAGCCTTTGTACTCTGCACGCCGACAGCACAATGGGTGCCCTGCTACGGCTGGAAATGCTGGTGCAAGAGGCTGTGCCTGTCGTGAACCGACAGCTGATTGCGCAGACGGTCAACGTGGTCTGCTCGATGGCCAGCATTACCGGAGGGAAGAAGCCCCGCGTGGTCAGCATCGATCACGTCGAGGGGATCGATAGAAACGGGGAGTACGTGATTGAACGCCTTAGCTGAATCTCTGACAGTAAAAGTCTGCACGAAATGCGGCGGTGACCCACAGCCCATAACTGAATTCTACTGGCGGGAAGATCGGCATGGGTATGTGTCCATCTGTAATACCTGCACGAGGCAAGCTACCGAGATCCGTCAAGAGAAATTGAGAGCCAGGGAAGTGCTATCAACTGAAGGAAAGAAGATCTGTAGTCGCTGCAAAACACCTAAGCCATTGGTCGACTTTTATGTCAGCCGCACGGCAGTATTAGGTCGCCATAGCCAGTGCAAGCAGTGTCACGCGAAGTGGGGGGATACCCCTGAGCAACGAGCGATGCACAACGCTCAACAGAAGATTTATTACGCGGAACATCGAGACACGATTCTTCCGCTAGAAGCTGAACGTGCGAAGAACGTGTTTGGGATCTCAAAACTGAGGTCTTTCAGCAATACGGCGGAAGCTGTAAGTGTTGCGGGGAAGTCAGACTTTGGTTCCTTGAATTAGACCATGTGAACGGAAATGGGAACCAGCAGCGCCGCATAGATGGAAGAAAAGGCCCACGGTTCTGGGCGTATCTGAAGCGTCAAGGCTACCCCTCTGGCTATCGGGTGTTGTGCAGCAACTGCAATGCTGCTAGGGGTGCTTATGGCTTCTGTCCTCACGAGGAACCAGACAGGTGCTATGCAGGAAGATCTGAGCGGTGGAACCTCAAGATGTTAATCATACAGCACTACGGGAAATCCTGTGCGTGCTGTGGGGAAGCCAATCATTTTTTTCTTCAACTAGACCACCTTAATGGGGGTGGAACGCAACAAATGGAGAATCTCGGGATGAGGGGAGGAACTTTTTATGCGTACCTGAAACGTCAGGGATTTCCTAAGAAGGGTTATCGGATCTTGTGCGCCAACTGCAATCTGTCACTGGGGCGCTACGGGATGTGTCCACACAGCAGAGAAGGTGTGCAACTCGCCTTCTTCTAAGAAAGGTCGTGCAATGCGAACAACTGCAAAACTTTTGGCAGGCACGCTGTTGACCATGTTCATGGAGTCCTTAGCCCATGCGGGCGCAGGCGGAGCTCCCTGGGATCCACAATAGGTCCCCTTCAGGTGTGAACCTGAAGTGCAAAGCGGGTGAATTCAGGGAACGCCCAGGACGGGTAACCCTGAGCCAAGCGTGAGGAACGGCATGAAAGTACTCACGAAGGTGCAACGACTAGAGGGTGAGGAGCCAACCAATAACCCCTCCACGAGCGCCCGCCACCTCATTGAGGTGATGAGATAGTCTGAGCTGCAAGGTCGAACTTGCAGAAGCTGGGGATAAAGAGCCCTAGCGATAACATCACTGACCCAGATGTCGATCATCTGGCAGAGCATCACGGGAGGCCCCTTTGCCGCACTCGTCTTAGGAACGGGGATTATCGGCATCGGCATGGCGCTGATGGCGAGTGAGCACGGCTCACTGTGGAGGGGGTTGCCGGTCGCCGCGATCGGCGGCGCGCTCATTGCCGGATCACAAACACTGATCCCGAGTTTTTTCGCCTTCGGGGGCGGGTTAGCCATCCCGATGTAAGGAGGAGAGGCCATGGCCGCAAGTGCCGCGCCGGATGACAACGGCTACCGAACGAAGCTCCACCAAGCCCCGACCTTGCCTGTGATGCTGGGCGGGGTGCCGCGGGATTTGTGCATCATGTGGTGGTCGGTCATCATCGCGGCCTTGCTCGCCGGGCATATGTGGCAAGCCCTGCCGCTGGGAATCCTCGTGCATTACCTGCTGAAGCGCCTCACCAAGCATGATCCGTACTGGTTCCACGTGCTGCGCCAACATCTGAAATACGGGGCATACTACCATGGCTGAGCTGTTCAAAGAGTTCTTTCATCTACGGAAGATGCCAGCGCACACCGCCGAGCTCATGCCCTGGGGGGGGCTCGTGGGTCTGGGCATCATGGATTGCAAGGATGGCAGCTATCTCACGTCCTACCAGATTCGTGGCCCTGACCTCGAATCCGCCACCGAAAGCGAAGTGGGCGGCGTGCACTGGCAGCTGTCCAACGTCCTGAAGCGGGTGCTATCGCCATCCGCCATCTGGTTTGAGATGCGGCGGCGGCCTTCGCAGGAATACCCGCCCAGCGTCGCCAGTCCGATGTTCGCCCTGATCTCCGATGCCGAACGGCGTCGACAGTTCCAAGCTGAAGGCGCTCACTTCGAGAGCGAATTCTTTCTCACGCTCGGCTACCGTCCACCATCGTTGACCGATGCGCTGTGGACCCGCTTCATCGTCACGCATATGCCGAAGCGCATGGATCAACACCTGGCCGCGAGTCTTGAGGCGTTTCAAGCCCTGACCGAGCGCTTCACGGACCTGCTCAAGGGCAGCGTGCCCTACGTGACGCCGCTCGATGACGCGGCCCTGCTGCGCTACCTGAAGTATTGCGCTACGCTCAGGGACCAACCTGTCCATGTGCCGGACCCGCCAGATGACCTCGACTGGTATCTGGCCGACCGGGATCTCTCAGCCGGGTTTTCTCCCATGCTGATGGACCGCGAGGGACATCACGAACACCTGCGCGTGTGTACCATTCGCACCTTCCCTGACGAGACGATCGCCGGCATGCTCGACCCGCTGCGCAACGTGGATTTCGAGCTGCGCTTCATGAGTCGGTTTCTGCCGCTCTCCCAGCCCGAAGCGGAGGCTCAGCTGCGCAAGCTGGAAAAGCAATGGCTCACGACAGAAGTCAGCTTTGGCGGCATGCTCTCGCATGTCCTGGGCGGAGGGCAGACACGGGTCAGGGGCTCGCACGGAGAGCTGTGGGCGAAAGATGCCGATGCCGCGCGCCAGGAGAATTTTACCGATGTCGTGCGCTTCGGACGCTGGACCGCTTGCGTGGTCGTCTGGTCGCATGATATGACCGAGCTCAACCGCCGTATGCGGGCCGTGGAGCAGATTATCCATAGCACTGGCCTGGGCTGCCATTGGGAAACACTCAACGCCATCGATGCCTGGTGTGGGACGATGCCAGGCCATTGGCAAGCCAATGTCATTCAGCCGATCATCCATACCCTGAATAAAGCCCAGCTCGAACCGATCTCGGCGCCCTGGGCAGGGGTGACGTGGAACGACCACCTGAACGGTCCACCGCTGCTCTATGCCCAGACCAATGGGAACACTCCATTCCGCGTCTCGCTGTGGGTCGGGGACGTGGGCAACACGCTGTTTGTGGGTCCCGTGGGTAGCGGAAAATCCACGGATATTTTATTTGCCCTCTCGCAATTCATCGCCCGGTACCAGAGAGCCCAGGGCTACATCCTCGAAGTGGGTGCTAGTGGCAAAGCCCTGACCTATACCATGGGTGGGCAATATTTCGATCTGGGCAGCCCAGACCTGATGTTTCAACCGTTGCGCACGATTCATGATGAGCAGCAACGCCGCTGGGCGCACGAGTGGGTGCTGGATCGCTTCGTCGAATCCGGCCTGACCCTCACTCCCGAGGACCGCAACGAATTGTGGCGAGCCCTCTCGAACCTCGCCACAGCCCCAGCTCAGCAGCGCACACTGACCGGACTCATGCTCACCCTCCAGAGTCGCGAGCTGCGCGAAGCCTTGAAGTATTACACCATCGACGGGCCGCACGGGTTGTTGCTGGACGCCGACATGGACGGGCTGTCCCGTGGCACCTTTCAAGGCTTTGATCTGAAGTCCTTGCTCGATAAGCGGCGCGTCGTCCCGGCCGTGCTCTCCTATGTGTTGCATCGCCTGGAAGACTGCTTGAATGGCAGCCCGACAGTGCTCGTGTGCGATGACTTCGCGAAGTATTTCGATTTCCCCATCTTCGTCGACATCCTTGATAGCCTGCTGCGATTACGCCGCAAGGATAACTTGGCGGTCTGGTTCAGCACGCAGACGGGCGCCGATATCTTGGGCACCAAGATTGCCCAGCTCGTGCTTGATAGCTGCATGACTCGTGTCTTGCTGCCCAACCCCTCGGCGCTCGATAGCGCGAATGATGAGGTCTATCACGCCCTGCGCATGAATCCGCGTCAACGACGGCTGATCGCTCGGGCGCAACCGAAGTGCCAATTCTATTTCGACTCCCCCCAGGGCAGCCGTCTCTGTGATCTCCCGCTGGACGGGATCGCTCTGGCGGTCTGCGGGGCGAATAGCGATGAAGATCGCAAACTCGTCGACCGTCTCTATGCTGACACCGGTCCCATCGGGTTCCTGCCCGCCTTTGTGCAGGCGAAGGGGTTGGAAGCGGCCTATCGGTCTCTGGAACAGGAGGTGAACCGTGCGTGGAATGGGACGAGTACTGAGGTGGGGCCTGCTGGCATGGTGCCTCATCAGCACTAGTGGGTGTGCACTGCTCCTTCTACCCATGGCCGCTGGCGGCGGGTGGGGAGTGGGGAAGGAAACGGATGAGGTGATGAAGGCCCTCAAGAAATCTCCTGACGACGGAGCCAAACATGAAGAAGTCGTGGATACTGGGAAGCCTTCTCCTGCTCGCGTGTCTCGGTAATGCGCGCGTGGGGAGTGCCCAATTAGCGGTCGTTGAAGTGGGTGCGAACCTCACACAAAATACCATTACCGCCGTCCAGTCCGTCTTGCATACCGCGAGCTGGGCCCTGGAGTTGCTGGGGTTGCCAGGATTCGTGGTGCAATCGGGAGCGTTCGCTGAGGATATGGCGACGTTACAGGTCATTATTGCCGATGGCCAGGCGCTGGCCTGGGATGTCGGGAGTCTGCAGGCGCAGATCGATGGTCTGTTCAACCTGGAGAGTGCACCGATGACCAGTCACGACTTTGCGGAGCGCATGGCTGAGGTGAGGCAGGTGGTGTTTCTCAGCTATAGCTATGCGATGCGCACGCAAACGCTCATCATGACCACACTCAATACGATCAATGATGTATTGACGTTGGCTGGGGACATTGCGGCGGTGGTGGGCGGGGTCCAAGGCACACAGACCATCGCACAGCATCAGGCCAAACTCGTGCAGCTCCAGTCCGAGATGAAGGTCGAGACGACGGCGTTTCAGCGGGCAAAGAGTATGCAAGCACTGGCTGAGCCGCTTATCGAGCAGAGTATCAAGAATATCAACCATGGCGTTCTGGATGATTGGGCGGAAGGAGATACCGGCCAATGAATCGTCTACTAATGTTCATCCTGGGCTTACTGGTGCTGGCGCTGTTCGTACACGAGTTCATCGGGCCGTTGCTGAGTCACCAGCAGATGAGAGCCGCGCAGCAGCGCATTGAACGCGCCTGGAGCGATTGGAGCCAGGGCGACCACGGGAGGTAAGAGGTGTGGGGTTGCTGACGCAACTAGTGAACGTGTTTCTGACGGTTCTCACCGTTGGCACGGGGAACCTCTCCGCCGAAGCACAATTCCTGCTGCGCATCTTCATCGGAATCGAAATCGTCACCGCCGCCGCGTTTTGGTTCTGGGCGCAGGAGCAAATCGTCAGCCTGCTCGCCTTCAAGGTGGTGCGCATCGGCCTGTTTGGGCTCTTTGTCCTCAACTGGTTGTTCCTCACGAGTCTCTTTCGGGACTCGATGCTCTGGGCTGCCTCGCAGCTCGGCAGTGGGAGCATCACCGTCGACACCTTTCTCGATCCCTCAGCCCTGGCCAGCAGTGGATACGTTGCTACGAAGCCCATCTGGGACTGGTTGCAGAACACGACAGGGATCTCGGCGGTGTTGAACGTCGGGACCACGATCATGTTTGTGATCGCACTCTGGGCCATTTGGGCAGCCTATCAACTCACCGCGATCAACATGACGATTTGCTTGATTATCTTTCAGTTTCTAGCGGCGTTTCTGCTGATCTTTATTGCCTTCGGCGTGTTTACGGGGACCAGCTTCCTGGCCGAGCGGTCATTCGGTGGGGTCATTGCCGCCTCCATTCGGATGGGACTCGTGGCGGCTTGCGTCAGTCTCGCGTATCCCATCGTCCAGTTTTTTGTCCTTCCAGACCCCAATGCCGGGATTGACCCATCCATGCGTCAAGCGTATACGCTCGCCGCGGCAACATGGGGGATGTTTCTCGTTTCCTTGGTGGTCCCCTCGATCGGGGCCACCATGTTTGAAGGGGGACCGATCCTGAGTGCGTGGGGCCTCCTCGGTGGAGGATTGCGTGGAGCCGCCGCCAGTAGCCGCGTCGCCTTTGGCACCGCCGACATGATCATCACGGGCATCTCAAATCTGAAGAAACCTTAGCACGGGAGGGCCGCGATGTCTGAACCGTTGGACGATCATCCACAGGACCGCTACGCACGGCCCAGAGTCACGCAGGGTGAACGCTTGCGGAGTCCCGTGGTCGAAGCCCACCGCTGGAGACTCTTCGCCTTCATGGCCATGATGGGCTTCCTCGTGACGACCGGCAGCACCATCCACTTTGCGGCTCGGCGCACCGTGGAGACGCTTCCCATTATCATCGATCAGGATAACCATGTCCGGGTGCTAGGCGCCGTCGAGGTGCCAGCCGATCGGCAGATGCTGGCGATCAAGCGCGACCTGACGCAGGTGGTGGAGTGGATTCGTACCGTGCCCGCCGATCCTGACCTCCTCAAACTCAACTGGTCGCGGGCCATGCGCTTCATGAGCCCACAGGGGGGCGAGATGCTCAAACAGTATGGACGGGAGTTGCGGCCTGATGAGCTGCAGAAAACCTGGCGGGTACGGGTGCAGGTGCAGGATATCCAGCCGGTGATGCGGGATTCCTATTTTGTGGGGTGGGAAGAGCGCTTCTACCGCTTGCCCGACATGAGCCTACGGCAAGTGAAGCGCTACAGGACCGTGATCAGCTTTATGTTTGACCCACCCACCCACGACACCGAGGAAGCCCGGCTCAATTGGCTGGGACTGAAGATTCACGATGTGACCTGGTATCAGCAACCGGATTTCAGCAACAAGCCTGCGATCACCCGAGCGCAGATCCAGAAGCCGCGTGGGGTGCCTGACACGCTGTTGCCTGACGCGCTGGAGAAGGAGATCCATCCGTGAGCCAGGCCACCACCTACTTACCCCCACGCCAGCCGCATCAGCCCGTCCAGCGCATCGCCAAGTGGGCACTCATCACGATCTCCACCGTGGTCATGGTGGGGGCCCTGTACCTGTTCTTTCACGGGACACAACCCCGCTCTCTGAAATTCAAGGACGCCACCCCGGCGGCACACCTGTCCCCGATCGCTGATGGATGGGTGCAGGGACTGCCCGATCACCCCGTCGCCGTCGAGCCACCGCCGAAGCCGCCCCCACCGGTGGACGAAGAGGCCCGGCGTGAACTCAGACGCTTGCAGAAGCAGCAGGACGAGCGCGATGAGCAGCACCGCAAAGCGCTTGAGGACATTCGCAAGCTCTTAGCCGAGAAGAAGCCCGCGCCAGAGAAGAAACCGCTGAAACGCCCGCCCCTGGGCTTTCTGAGCCGTGAACGGAAGGCGGAGGCGGGCCATGAGGAGGACTTAATGCTCGCGCCTGGCACCTTTATCCAGGGGACGCTTCAGACCACCCTTAATTCGGAAATTGAAGGGCATTTCACCATCAAGACCAGTCGTCCCGTCATGGATAGCGTCACCGGCCAAACCGTCGTCATCCCACAAGGGCAGTCGATCGTCGCCAAGGATACCTCCAGTGCGTTATTGTTCGGCAATGAGCGTATCCCCACCTTTGCGGTGACCCTAAGCCTTCCTGGCGGAAAATCGGTCGATCTGGGCGACGCCCCGGTCATGGATGCCACCGGGACGAACGGGCTGACGGGGATCGTCGATAACCACATTTGGCGTTTGGTATGGACGAGCATCCTGAAGGGTGGCTTACAGGGTGGCCAACAGATGTTACAGCAGGTCATCGCGAGCGAGAATGGCGGCGCCATCGCCGCGGGGATTATGCAACAGGGCAATGCCATCACCCAACAGCGCATCGGCCGAGCGCAGGATACGCGGCCAACGATCATTGCGGAAGCGGGCCAGATCGTGAACGTCCTGGTCATTAAGCCCATTCGGATCGCTTCGTCGGTCATGGCGAACCGGTAAAGGAGACTCTATGCGAGCGGTCGTCTCATGCATCATGGCGGTGGGGGTCCTGGCCGGGTGTGCCACCTCGCAGCCCTATGTTCAGCCATCGCCTATCCCTGATGAGGTGGGCTGGACAGCGCCCGTCATCGAACCGTTGGACGAAGCGCCCACGCCACCAGTGGTAACCTTCCCTGCGCGCAAAGCCTCGCCGGTTGAGCAGGTCTTTGCCTACGACGAAGGGGCTGTGCAGACCGTCAAGGTAGGTGTGAATTATCCGGTGACACTCATGCTCCAACCCGGAGAAGTCAGGGATCAGATTATGTGGGGTGATCGGTCGCCCATCGCGTCTGGAGATGAGGGGTCGCCCTGGGATATTCATGAAGGCATCTCCCATGACCCGCCCAGACCGCATGTGCTGATCAACGTCACCAAGCCAGGCCTCTCACAGGGCATGATCATTACCACGAATCGTCGCGTCTACCTGCTGGATTTGCGCAGCGTGGGTGCGAGTAAGGTCCGTCTCGTACGCTGGGACTACGGCCCGGAGCCTGTGAAGAAGGTCGCCTTGAAGCCACGGCTCTTGCCAGACCTCACCCAGGCGCAGACGTTCTATGGGGGATATGTGATTGATCCGGTCAACAAAGACCGCGTGCCCTCCTGGACGCCGCGGCAGGCCGTGAACGATCAGCAAGGCAAGACCTATCTCGTGTTCCCCGCGTACATGACCTCGATTCAGGCGCCCTTGCTGCGCTTGATTGGGAGCACCGGACCAGAGGTGATCAATTACCGCCAGGTGGGCACGGTGTATATCCTCGACGGGTTGTTCAACGTGGCGGAACTGCGGGTCGGCACGGGCGCCCAGGCCGAGCTCGTGCGCATCTACCGAGGCACCCCGGAGGCGATGCGCTGCCCCGGTGATGCGTTGTGCCCCGTGTGGTCGGAGCGGGTGGCGGGAGGATAAGGCTGCCCACGGGCTACCCCCGCCACAAATATCGATTTTTCTATACTTTCTCCGCCCACTCGGATAGCCTCATCCCATGGTTCCTGTGTACGCTGACCCGACTCCTACGACCAGAAAGAGGTCCTCCCATGCGCCACTCGCTGCTGTCGGCTGTGCTGTCCCTCAGTGTCCTGCTGAGTACCCTTGTCGCGGCCCAAGACGCCTCGTATACCTTCACTACGCTCGATGTCCCCGGCGCCACGGACACCTTCCCGAACGGGATCAACGGTCCCGGTCAGATCGTGGGGGAGTTCACTGAGCCCCCGGAGAGGCATGGCTTTCTGACATCGGACGATATCACCTTCACCACCATTAATTTCCCCGGGGCTATGTACACCCTGGCTAACGGGATCAACAATCGCGGCCAGATCGTGGGGACATTTGGGGATTTCGCAAGGCGTGCCCATGGCTTTCTGAAAGCTGGGACCACCTTCACCACCATTAATTTCCCCGGCGCGGTGTCCACCTTTGCCAATGGGATCAACGATCGTGGCCAGATCGTGGGGTGGTTCGATGATACTACGAAGGCCCGTGGCTTTCTGACATCGAACGGTATCACCTTCACCACCATTGAGGTCCCCGGCGCCACATACACCATGCCCTACGGGATCAACAATCGCAGTCAGATCGTGGGGCGGTTCGGGGATGCCATGGGGGACCATAGCTTTCTGAAAGACGGGACCACCTTCACCACCATCGATGGCCCCGGCGCCACACGCACCGATGCTTACGGGATCAACGATGGCGGCCAGATTGTTGGGATATTCGGAGATGGCGTGAGTAGCCACAGCTTTCTGACATCGGACGGCACCACCTTCACCATTCTGGATGCCCCCGGCGCCATGGCCACCGATGCCCACGGGATCAACAATCGCGGCCAGATCGTGGGGATATTCCTTGATGCCACAGGGAACCATGGCTTTCTCGCGGGTTCTGTCGCAAAGTTGCTTTTTCGAGAGTTTGGGGGTCTGTAAGTCATTGAATTATTGATACCTGATTTTCTGATTTTGCCCCAAAATCGAACTTTGCGACAGAACCCCCAGATGTGCATGGCTCGTCTCCGGAAGCGGACTCCGCCTGGACGGCAAAGGGCGACGCTCAGCGACGTGTCCGTGTCGGCACTGACGACCGTTGCGCATGCAGTGACCCGCGGTGCGGTCGGGATTCCGGGGGTAAAGCCCTCGGTCTGGCGTCTTCTTCTGCGGCAAGCCTACGGTGCACTGTCCGGATACGGCAGGATGTACCGGTACTCCCCCCGCCGCATCGACGTATGCCTGAGCAGCCCGAGGGCTTCGAGTCTCATAAGGGATGCATCCGTTCCCGGCCAGCGAGGACCGTAGTACAGCCCGTCCGGATGTTGGATCCAGGTATAGCTGTAGCGTTCCAGGAAGGGGGGTTCAATGACATCCATCGACGGGCCAGCTCCCGTACTCAGGCGGTCATCACAACAGGGGTGGGGCGGGTCGCCGAGGCCTGTCGGTCCCGGCGATGCTGCCGGCCCCGCGCAGCCGCCATCGGCCGGCCTGGCATCCCACGCCGCCCGGCATGAGCACCATCACAATGGTCTGCCGCACCTCGGAAATTGTCTTTGCCTGTCGCTTTCAGCTCCTCGTCCATCCTGATGACCGGCACCCTCCCACATGTCACAGGCTCACAGTGAGCGGTGCTCCCGATAGCCGTACGGTGGTTGGGTTTCCTTGTCTCTGGAGCGCTTGTTGGCGCCTCGAAACTTCCCAGTCGCCACCCTTTCCCATGGGCATTGAGCCCAGCCACGGCCTTCCCAAGCGCCAATGCGGCGTCACGGTCATAGCCCAGTCGCTCGGCGACCACTACCGCCCAACGTGTTAGGACAGGGGCGCGGTCGCCGGTGATGGTGTGTGTCGCCATGGCTTGTTCTCCACGGCTTCCCTTTGGGACTGGACAGGCATAAGCACACTCAGAGAGAGGATGGGCTAAGTGGCACCTCATGCCGATCCAGTGTAGCAGCGTATGCAGAGGCCTGCAAAGGAGCAAGACTTTGCGAGAGATGATTGGGGGCGCACGGGAAAGAGCAAGTTTTCGCATCTTGGCCGTGTCGCTTCTTCGTTTGTGTGCAAATCAGCGCAACCCACGAAAGCGGATGTGGGGAGAGGCGAATCCTGGAGGGAATGGGGCTTGTGCTCGATCAGGTTACCGGCCCATGCCCTCACCCGAACTTCTGCTAATGGCACAAGGAAGCTCATAATCTTTATACCCCATACTGCCGATACATTGCAGCATACGCAAGCGCCCAATCGGGCAACATCAGATGGTAGCTATTATCACCGCACTGATTGGCGTTTTCCTTGGTGCGAACAGCGCAGGCCCGCCTTCGGGTGTGAGGCATTCTGTGGGGTCTTTATGATGAGTTTCGAGCTGGTCAACCTCGCTCTGGATGAACTATACTGCCAAGGGTGCAAGAAATACGGCGAATGTCTCGACAAAGTGATCTTAAAGCAAATCAAATATCTTTCAACGAGATACGCCTCACTGCATCATGAAACGCGTAATCCCGTGGACTATAAGGATCCAGCAACCCGATTCGCATATGTTTACAAGTATGTTACAGCCCATAGCGATTATCTTATCCAGGTAATGCAGCTGCTGAGAAGCAAACTGGGAGGCAACATCTTCACTAATAAGACCGCGCGCATCACCTGTGTGGGTGGAGGGCCAGGCACCGACATCATCGCGATCCTCAAGTACTTGACCGAGCACCAGAAGAAGGAGAGCGTTGAACGAGTCACTTGCCACCTTTTAGACAGGGAGCAAGCTTGGGCTGACACTTGGACTGAACTTAGCGAGCACCTCGACTTGGCACTCCAATTGACTGCAAACTTCCAGCCCCTGGACGTGATCGAGCCCGCCTCTTGGGAGTTTCAGCAGAAGTTCCTACGGGCTGACCTCTTCACCATGAGCTACTTTGTCTCAGAGGTGCACCGCCTGGACAAAAATGGAGAGGTTAGCCAGTTCTGGAGCGCGCTCTTTCAAGGCGCAAAGCCTGGCGCTCTCTTCGCGTACGTCGATAATGGCCACATGGATCTCAACGGCTATTTCGATGCCCAGTGGAAAGCGGCAGGCCTAACCTGCCTGATCAGTGGAAACAACATTCGCCGGACGCCGCGTCCCTCGGAGCAAGCCTCCGCGCTAGGCATCTACCGGCAGAAATTTGGACACGACCCGAAACTCCAAGGGTTTCTCAGCTACCGCGTGGTGAGGAAGGCATGAACGTGATTGCAGACCTTTTTTCAGCGCCTCAAGGGCTTGAACAGGTAGACCTACCAGACGCAGAGGTTTACTACCTACGCCACCTTCCGCTTTCGGAGCCCGCTGAGAGTGTCATGCACCGTCTGATCGATGAAGTCCCGTGGAGAGATGAGAAGATCGTTGTCTGGGGGAGGAGCCTCCTCCAGCCGCGTCGGACAGCCTGGTACGGCGATTTGGGCAAGAGCTACACTTACTCTGGCATTCGCCTAAGCCCGTTGCCCTGGACGCCAGTCTTGCTCGACATCAAGAGCCGGGTGGAGGCGGTCACTGGCGACACATTCAACAGCGTTCTCCTCAACTACTACCGTACCCATCGGGACAGTATGGGCTTACATAGCGACGACGAGCGGGAACTCGGCAAACGCCCGATTATAGCGTCGGTAAGCTTGGGAGAAGAACGGACCTTCATCATGAAGCACAAGACGAGAAAGAACCTGAAGCCGGTTCGCCTAAAGCTGGCATCCGGCAGTCTCCTGTTGATGAAAGGTGAGACTCAGCAGCATTGGAAGCATGGAATTCAAACGGAAACGCGCCCATGCGGCCCTCGCCTCAACTTGACGTTTCGGCATATCCATTCATGAATCTGATAGTGAGCCAGGCCATTCGAATCGCTGCACCGTGATGATTCTGCTTATCAGGTGCATGGACACTGACGCGCAAATATGCGATTTAGAGTAGGTCACCTCTTCACAGGAGCGGGCTTCTGCGTCGCTCCCCCTTTCGGATGCAGGAAGTGCGTGAGGGGCGCGGGGCTTTGAACTGGATGGCTGAGGGGGCAGCCCCTTGCGCACCGCCCCAAATGCCCTTGCAGGCGTCCCATTCCCCTAGTGACCGCCTCCCCTATCCCCCTCCAATCGGGTACGTGTTAGGGCGACAGGATCACCGTCTTAGCGGACCCACAGCTCGACCGCCACCGGGCAGTGGTCGGAGAGTTTATTCCACACGGCCTTGTCCGCCTGGCGGTAGGTGATCTGCCGGAAGGTGGGCGGTCCACCCAGGCCAGCCCCCGCGGGTCGACCACGATGTGGTCGATGAACTCGGTCGGATCTTCCCTCCATCATTTGCGCGGATCCCTCTGAAAAATTACGGGATTCGTCGCTTTTTCGCGCGATAATGTAGGCATGTAAATAGTCCATTTGTTCTTGATGAAGTGGGAGATATATGTTATAATTTCACGCATGTATATCACCGCCGTTCCCAATCGCCACTCGCCGCCCGCCATTCTCTTGCGCGAATCCTTCCGCGACGGGGACAAGGTGCGCACGCGGACCCTCGCCAACCTGACCTCATGGGCACCGGAGCGGATCGAGGCCCTGCGCCGCGCCCTCAAAGGCGAGTTTGATGGCTTCACGGGGGAGCCACAACCCGTCTGTGGCCCCATCTTCGCCGTCCTGTTTGTCCTCAAGCAGCTCGCCGAGCGCGTCGGGCTGCTCCGGGTGCTGGGGACCGAGCGCTGGGCAAAACTCGTCCTGTTTCTCATCCTGGCGCGCGTGGCCGCGCAAGGGTCACGCCTCTCGGCAGTCCGCTGGGCCACCCAGCACGCCGTCGCCGAGACGCTCGGGTTAAGGCCCTTTGATGAAGATGACCTCTACGAGGCGCTCGATCGCTTGGCCGAGGCACAGGAGGACATTGAGAACACGCTCTATCACCGGACCGTGCGGCAGCGGGGTGGCACGCCCACAGTGGTCTTGTATGACGTGACCTCCTCGTACCTGGAGGGGGAACACAATGCCCTGGCGGCCTTCGGGTATAGCCGGGACAAGAAGCCGGGCAAGGCGCAAAGCGTGATCGGGCTGTTGACTACGGCGGAGGGCGAGCCCTTGGCCGTCCACGTGTACGAGGGCAACACGGCCGATCCGGTCACCGTGCCGGCGCAAGTACACACGCTCCGGACCCGGTTTGGGATCACCGAACTGGTCTTCGTCGGCGACCGCGGCATGGTCAAAGCCAAAGGCAAGCACGCCCTGACCATCGCCGGGTTCCGCTACATCACGGCGCTGACGACGCCTCAGGTGCGCCGACTCCTCCAGACGCAGGTGCTCCGCGCGGAGTGGTTTACGACACAGGTCCATGAAGTGGTCCATGGTGCGGTGCGGCTGATCCTGCGTCGGAGTGACACCCTTCGGCAGCAAGCCGCCCGGCGCCGCACCGACAAGTGGACCAAACTCCAACGCCTGATCACCGCCCGCAATGCGTTCGTGGAGACGGCGAAGCGCGCCAAGCCGGAAACCGGGCTCCGGACTCTCCAGGCATGGGTGAAGCGACACAAGCTCGAGGCCTTTGTGCAGATCTCCCTGCACGATGGGCGCCTGATGGCCACGCTGGAGACTGCCGCCCAGGCGGAGGCCACCGTGCTGGATGGGTGCTACGTCTTGGAGACCGACGTGCCGCAGACCGCGCTTGCTGCCCAGGCCGTACATGACCGCTATCGAGACCTCCATGACGTCGAGCAGGATTTCCGCACGATGAAGACAGGTCTCTTGGAGGTGCGCCCCATCTTTGTACGGAAAGCCCCGCGCACCCGCGCCCATGTGTTGGTAACAATGTTGGCCTTGAAAGTGGTCCGTGAGATGCGCCGTGCGCTGGTCGCCGCCTTCGGCACCACTGAGGACGACAAGATGGCGGTGACCGTGGAGGAGGCCTTGCTGGCGTTAGCCCGGCTCTGTCTGCTGACGTACCACGTCCAGGGCACGGCGGTGACGCGTTTGCCGACCCCGGATGCGCGTCAACAGGCGATTCTCGACGCGTTGGGGACCCCCTTACCACCGCCAAGGAGCGTGCGCCACATGTAGGCAGGCACTCTCACCCGCTTTCTGCGCCATCACATCAATGCTCCTAGAGAGTTATACATGATAGCCTGCTCAAAGCGGGGGGGAAGATCCGTCGGTGAACTCGTTGTCCCGGCAACTGACGGGCATCTCCTGGGTCAGGGCGGTGAGGTCGGCGTTGGCCGGGTCGCCGTCGTCGAGGTCGGCCCACACCTGGTCGCCCGGCTGGTTGAGCCGGCGGTTGAAGTCCCCCAGCACGATGAACGCCCTCGGCCCCCTGGCCGCCTCGTCGATCCAGCCCTCCAGCACGGGCACCTGCGCCATGAGCATGGGACAGTCCGAGCTCCTCGTGCGGTTCTCGAAACACCCGCTCTTCAGGTGTACCGACATGAGTTGGATGGTCTGGCCGTTGTGCGTCAGATCGATCCGGGCGCCGTAGCGCAGGCGGCCGTCGCCCTGGACATCGAGTGCGGTGAAGTCGGGCTGGCGCACCACCGTGAGCCCCCGTTTGAAGGCGAAGCCGGTGTTCTGCTGCCCGTTCAGCGTGCCCTTGGGGCGGTCGTCGACGTGCACGTCGTAGACATCAGTATCCACCACCCGACTGAGGGCGGCCTCGCCGTCGACTTCTTGCACCGCCAGGATGTCGGGGTCGAAGAGCCGTACGTAACAGCGGATGCGGTCGTAATCCGTCGCCGTGCGTTTCACCGAGGGCTTGGGCGTCAGGTAGGTGGACTGGCCGTCCTGGGCGTGCAGGTTCTCCAGGTTCCAGGTGGCGAGGCGGAGGCGTCCGCTGGGGTGCGGCATTGGCGAGCCTTTGGCCGGGCACCAGGCCAGCGTGTCCGCGGTGGGGCCTCCGCCGGGCTGCTGGGCAAGGTAGCTCGGCGTGACCCAGCCGGTGTTCTGGGTGCCCTGCACGGGCTCGCCGCGCACCTCGATCCAGCCGGTGGCGCCGTGCACGCTGAGGATGGTGGCCTCCGAGCCGCTCACGAAGCGCAAGTGCACGCGGGTGTCGCCGGGAGCGGGGTGGGCCGGGATGTGTTGCTCGCGGGTGATGAAGCGGACCTGATCGCCCGGCTGCACGTCTTGGGCGTAAGTGAACGTCGCGGCGGCCAAGAGCAGAACCATCAAGAGACGTATGGTGCGGCCCATCATGGTGTCCCTCCGGTCGTGAGGATGGATGGTGCGTGTGCAGACTCGACACGGCAGAAGCGCCCGACAACAGCGATGTACGCAGTCATCGGGCAGCGGGAGTCCCAGAGCAAGACGGATGCCGACGACGGGGATCATCGAGCCCTCGCTGGAACGCGCCGTCACGCCGGGGTGATTAGGTCGCAAGTTGCTTGGACCGAGGTGGGCAGGGCTGCACACTGCCTTAGCCGTCCACAGGCGTGATCAGCTCTATGCCTAGGACTATGAAGAGGATTTCATGCCCTGTTGAGGGCTGCACACCCTGGGTCGATCGACACAGCCCTTGGACGCCACGCTGACGGCGATGAGCGGGAACCCCATGGCCCTGATGAGTATGGCGATCTCACCCATGGTCAGCACCGCCCTGAACGCGCTGTCCGTCGGCGCCTCCGTCGTCAAGGAGGTGGCGAGCCGTGACACCTACGAGTTCGCGAAGGTCATCAAGACCGGGGCGCGGGAGTTCGGCGGCCTGGGCCGGGCGGCCACCAACGCCGCCGAGTCGGCCGGGGCGCTGAGCGAGCCCAACCGGAAGCGGGCGGCGGGGGGCGGGTACAGTGCGGGGTACGGGTCCGGGAGCGGCTACTGACACAACCCAGTGGGGGGATTAGCAGGAGGCCGGCCGGTTCCCTAGAACCCATCGCGGCGGCACACGTGAGAGGAAGGGACAAGGCGGCGGGTATGCCTGCCCCTCCCCTCGCGTCGGGTGCACTCGGCGCAGGTGTCAGACACTGAAGCTCCTCCGTTCACGTAAAGTGCTTGAGGATGATCTGCTCAGTGAAGGGTTGTGTCGCAATTTTCATGTGAGGCCATTTGAGGTATGATCTCCCCCGTGACGCGGGGTGAACATAGAGGGGGAGAGACGATGGCGGTGAGCTTCAAGGGGGCCCATTTCCCACAGGATATCATTCTGACAGCCGTCCGCTGGTATGTCGCTTACCCGCTGAGTACGCGCCACGTCGAAGAGCTTATGCGCGAACGTGGCCCAAACCCAACACTCATGACACCAGCCGCAAAGTGATCATCTTGCGGGTGGGATGGGAACCTGTGACGAATAGGGTTCCCCCGTAACTATGACTGTAACATTAATAAACTCAATCAGTTGAAAGATCATAACAGTGTGCCAAAAAGGCTAAAGCCTATCTGCCACAAATGGGGTTGACTGTCGCTACCGAGTACCTATCAGAACACATGACAGCACTGAAAGCCTTTTCCTATTAACTAGTTACGATTAGTTTGCGGCTCATAGCAGAAGTGTTGGGTTTAGGCCCTTTTCGCTGGTGAAGGCAATTATTGCGACCAGGAGGGGTGCTCGAACCTTGCGACGACAGCCTACGAGATCATCAAGGAAGGCTGCTCGAAGTGCGGAGAAAGCAGTGAACCACAGTATTCCAGGCCCTATAGGCTGTTTTGCGACCGCCACAAAAAACGCGGGGATTCTTCCCTAGACGACATGGATGCTCGATACCAGCAGATTGAAATGTCCAATTAAGATGGGCAGCATTGCACCAAGTCAGACCATGATAAAATCACAGCAGCGGCCCGCATGAAGCTCTAAACAGTGGGCACCAGCGAGCGCCCACACATCAGCGGGCCTGTGCCGTGCAGAGGTGCTGAGCACCTTACCGTGTCGCGGAGTTATCCAGAAACTGTAGAATAATTTGTTGGGCGTCGAGGCGCTGTCGAAACCGAGCCTGCTTGTTCGACTACAGAGTGCCAGTTCCGGCGCTAGTCATCGAAAGGAGAACGAATCATGCCCAGCACCATCCGCCTTCACCGGGTTCTACGGGCCACGCCCGAGCGGGTCTATCGAGCGTTCCTCGATCCAGACGCAAAGGTTAAGTGGCTTCCCCCAAACGGATTCACCGGCAAGGTTCACCACATGGACGCCCGCGTTGGTGGCTCCTACAAGATGTCGTTCACGAACTTCACCACGGGTAAGAGCCACTCCTTCGGCGGGCAGTACGTCGAATTGACGCCCCACGAGCGAATTCGCTACACGGATAAATTTGACGATCCAAATTTAGCCGGGGCGATGCAAGTGACAGTCAGCCTAAAGAAGGTGTCTTTTGGGACTGAGGTAAACATCACTCAGGAAGGAGTCCCCGATATCATTCCAGCCGAGGCTTGTTACCTTGGCTGGCAAGAGTCGCTTACCCTTCTAGCGAAACTAGTCGAGGCGGAGATTCCAGATTAGTCATGAACGCAATGACAGTGCCGCCTAACTATGCGCTGCACTTGGACGCCCCAGCGTCGCTTCGCTCCGCTGGGGTTCCCTCGCAAGCTCGCTCGGCGCCGGTGAGCGCGGACGTTCCGCATAGCAGTCCAATTAGTTCCGTCAACACAGATCGCAGGCGTCTGGAGAGCCCGCCACAACCGCCTGTTAACTCACCATTACCTCACTTCAACAGGTTTTGGTGCATAACGTGCATCAACTCCGCTCCTTAATTCCACCCACAATCAGACCACCGATACGTTCCGTTCGTCACGACTTTCGGAGGAGGGAATGCACTTGCATAAACGGTCGTCTGTGACAGGACGATTTCCGGCCCGGCCTTTTCATGCTAACTCCGCATTTGTTCGCTCGCATAATTCTTTGACACAATCAAACTTTCATAGTTAACTACGTGCTAGTCTTTTGACACCATGGAAGGACCCCGACCTCCTCAGGGGAGTGGCGCGCAAGGGGTATCTCAGGCGATTGAGAGAAGGAGAGCAGACTACGATGCTCATCGGCTACGCCCGAGTCAGCACGCTCGACCAGAATCTCGACCTGCAGCTCGACGCACTCAAAAAAGCCGGCTGCGAAATGATCTTCCACGAAAAGCTCAGCGGGGCGGCAAAGGTCAAGCCGCAGCAGGATGTCGCACTGAGCCATTTACGACCCGGCGACTGCCTCGTGGTGTGGAAGATCGACCGGCTCGGCCGGACCACGACGCGCCTTGTCAACCTGGTGGACTCCTTCCGAGAGCGCGAGATCGGCTTCAAGAGCCTGACCCAGCTGATCGACACGACCACCGAGATGGGCTGGCTTGTGTTCTGCATCTTTGCCGCGCTCGCCGAGAACGAGGCAGCGCACATCCGGGAGCGCACGCGCGACGGTTTGACCTCGGCCCGCGCGAGAGGCAGGCTGGGAGGGCGCCGGCACAAGCTCAACGACCAGCAGCAGAAACAGGTCGCCAAAATGATGCTCGATCCCGGCTATACCATCCAGCAGGTGCGGGACACCTTACCTCAGGTCTCCGAAGCCACGCTGTTCCGGATCGCCAGAAGGGCCAGGGAGGCGGCAGCGAATCAAATAGTTGCCGCGACAGAAACGACCAAGCCGAACGTTCTGGCAGAGTTATGGACGTAACCGCTGTGGTCCGCAAAAATAAACAGGTTGGTAGGTCACACGGTAGAAGAGGGGGACGAGGGTGGGCCCAAATCGGCGAGCACCACGGTGGGGGTGCGGACCACGACGATACTGTCCAGTCGCGTCAGATGCTCATGGTCCAGCGAAATCACGGTACAGCCTGCCTGTTGGGCGACTGTGGCATACACCGCATCAGCCCCACGCAACCCATACCGGGCTGCCAGCGCTCGGGCCTGATCACCCAGAGCCACATCCAGTGGAACTACCGTCATGTTTGGGAGTCGTCCCAAGGTCATCGCGAACGCTTCCGCCCGGACCGGATCACGGCGGCTCCAACTAATGGCCCCTGCCACCTCGGCCAACACCAGGGTCGGCACGATGATGGGCAGCGCCCACAGGCGGAGGGCCTCGCGGAGCTGACGACTGGTCGCATGGCCGGCTTCCCGCCGATCGAAGCCGTTGACCCACACGCCGGCATCCACCGTAGACATGTGGCCACCGGCGCATCGCCAGTACCGCCGTGGTGAGCGTCTCGCACTCTGGGCTATCCGGGTCGTGTACCTGGAGCGTGCGGATGGCGTTGTCAACTTAATGGGTGGGCGAGAAAACCTCTCCCACTCCGGGGGTATTTACGCCAACCATACGGCTCATCCGACCCACTGAGGGCCTAAAAATGGCCTCGAAACACTCTCAGCGTCCCACACCACACGCCGATTCCGCAGTTGTCCCCGTTAAGTTGACAATGCCTACAAACCGCCCACCTCACCTACAATCGCTCCCGCCAGACGTCCTCTCGAGCCGATGCCCCTTTGCCCTTGCTCCCTTGAAGTGTTCTGGCTATTCGACTGACGTCCACGAGCAAAAAGGCGATAGTGTTTCAAATATGTTGTTTCGGTTTTCATACCAGCATACCGAATTCATAGCGATTGACAAATAACCCGATCACGATATCATGCAGCAGCATGGATTTCGAAAAACAGATGGTCTTTCGCATGAGCCGTTTCAGTCTGGTCCGAAATGTGAGATGTTTCCGTTCAATCTTCTGTGTCTGTGTTTTTCCAACGGTATGTTGTTCAGGCGCTAGGTGACGATCGTACACGTCTGCACCATCAGTATAGAAATGACGAATGCCCATCGGTGCTAGCAATGCTTTTAACTGTAAGAAGACTTCGTCCTGATGTGTTCCCAACACGTAGGCTAATACGACTCCAGTCTGATGGTCAATCGCATGCCAGAGCCATCGTTGTTGGGATTTCTTCCCAACAAAACTCCACATTTCATCGACTTCTGCTTCTTCCACTTGGTGGATCTCAACAATGATCTTACCTGGATCGATGTGTTGAATGGCCGCGGAATTGACTTGCTGGAGCTGATACTCTTTTTTTTAATTCTTCAATGACGGTTGTGGGACTGATGTGCAGGACACGGGCAATGTCGCGAATACCACTTCCATTCAACGTCATCTCGAGAATTTGTTGTTTGACTTCAGGTACGCGCCCATGGTGACTGTACTCGACAAGAAATGTTTGACATGAACAGCTGGGACTCTTACAGCGGTACCTTTGTTTCCCTTGGGGGGTGATCCCATGTTTAATCACGTCTATTTTCTGACAACAGGGACAATGAATCTGGCGGAAGGCCACGGCGATCTCCGTTACCTAGCATGATAGCGGTTTTCGGGCGATTGACGAGTCAGGGCCTGCATATTACCAGGCCTGTTTTCGTAAAACAACACTGTTGGAACACCACCCAAAAAGGCTGCTTGACTTTATTCGCATAATTGCGAACAATAGGGGAGAGACGATTGCCCCCAACAGAGGTGGTGTTTTACCTGGAGGAGGATGGCTCGACGCCACTCATGGAGTGGCTCAACGGCCTACCGGCTAAGGCTCAGGCGAAATGTTTAGCGCGCCTGAAGCGCCTTGAGGACTTAGGGCATGAACTGCGCCGGCCTGAAGCCGACTATTTACGGGATGGAATCCATGAGCTTCGAGCCAGTCTCGGGGGAGTGCACTACCGGATCCTGTATTTTTTTCATGGGAACATCGCCGCCGTGGTCTCGCATGGCATCACCAAAGAGCAACGCGTCCCCCCGCGAGAGATCGAGCGGGCCATTGACCGAAAGAACAGGTTTATCACGGACCCAGCGCGCTACACGTTTCAACCGGAGCTTCCGTAATGGCAGCAAAGAAGAAGGTGACATCCGCTGCGCTCCAGCATGCGTATGACCGCTACATCGGCAAGAACCCGGAGCAAGTGGCCGCCTATGAAGAGGAGCTTGCCAACGCCGAGCTCGCCCGGAAAATCTATGACCTGCGCACCGAAGCTGGCCTCACCCAGCGGCAACTGGCAAAACTGGTGGGCACCACCGCCTCGGTGATCTGCCGGCTGGAAGATGCCGACTATGAGGGGCATTCGCTGGCGATGCTGAGGCGCATCGCCGCCGCCCTCGATAAGCGCGTGGAGATCCGATTCCTCCCGGCCAAACGAACCCTCAAACCGGCCTGAGGACACTGCGCAGAGGTTAGCAATTCATTGACTCAATTGACTTCTCCTGAGGCGACTGCTCTCCGTGGCGCTCTGCAGCCCTCATGTGCCAGCTTTTCGGAAACGCGTCAATGTTCGCCTGGGCCACGAGCTGGCGGATGATCTCGGCGGCCGGTCTGTGAAAATGTGTCGAGAGGCTCTCAAGCTTCTCCCCTATTAGTTCATCAAGCCGCAGCATGAAGCGCCTGTGATAGGTGCGGGACTCATGCGAGCGTTCCTCGGACCGTTCCTCCTCCCAGCTTCCAGGGAAATCCGTGACGGAGACCAGGCGCACCATGTGGCGAAGCCACGGCGCCATGTCCACTCCCAGAGCCGCCGCGGCCGGCTCAACGCGCTTATGGAGTTCCACCTCGCCATACAGGCCTCGCAGCCGCTAACGCCGGAAAATGTACGGTAAGAGATGTGGCCGAAAACTAAAGTTTTTAGCCATGGCGCCTGACATACGTGTAGACATCGGAAAATCAATGAGTTATGCTGACCCAATTGCAGAGGGTTTTTGGCCATCCTGCGCTGAGCGTCGTCATTAAGGGTCGCATAACCCGCTTTTTCCAGCAGCTGGTCGTGTACCTGTATCTTGCGGATAATTCAGTCGCCTAAAAAACAGGTAAGATACCCCCATTTCACAACTGTGTGAGGGGGGAAAGCCATGGTATCGCACCTGCTTTTCGACGAGCTGCTGCTGTTCGGACTCCTCTGGCTGTGCGTACTCTCGTATTGGGTTTGGCCACGGCGTTGCGTCGCGCCGTGCCAGTCGACCCCGTATGGTTGAAAATCTCAGCTGCCTCTACTCCGTTGAAATGGCTCAGGTTGGGTGTATACTGGCCCACGCGATCGCGTCCCTGCCTCCAACCTGAGGAGCTGTTATGATTCTTCATGTCCTGATCGCCATGGTCGCCGGGTGGATCCAGCGGCACCAGCAGCAAGTCATCACCTATCTGCAGGAGGAAAACCGTGTCCTCAAAGCTCACCTCGACGGCCGCCGGCTGCGCCTGACCGACACCGAACGCCGCCGCCTCGCGGCACTGGCCCATCCGCTTGGTCGCAAGCGCCTCAAAGAGATCGCCGCGATCGCCACACCTGACACGCTCCTGCGTTGGTACCAGCGACTGATCGCCCAGAAGTTCGACGGGAGTACGCAACGTCGTCAGCTAGGACGTCCCCGTGTCGCCGAGGAGGTGGAGCAACTCGTGGTGCGCATGGCCGAAGAGAATGCCACCTGGGGCTATCGACGGATCCAGGGGGCGCTCGCGAACCTGGGGCACGCCATCGATGCGATCACCGTACGCAATATCCTGCGCCGTCACCACATGGAACCCGCTCCGCAACGCCGGCAGGTGGGCATGAGCTGGCAACAGTTTCTGAAGATCCACTGGGACGTCCTGGCTGCCACGGACTTCTTCACGGTGGAGGTCGCGACGTGGCGTGGATTGGTGACGTATTATGTCTTGGTAGTGATGGAGCTCAGCACGCGACGCGTCGAGATCGCCGGCATCACACCGCACCCCACCGCCGCATTCATGCAGCAATGTGCCCGACAGTTGACGGACCCGTTTGACGGATTTCTGCGGGGTAAGCGGTATCTGCTCCATGACAGGGACACCAAATTCACGGCCGCGTTCGATGCGCTGCTCAAGGCCAGCGGGGTAGAGCCGCTCCTCTTACCACCGCGGAGCCCAAATCTGAACGCGTGCTGCGAACGGTTCATCCGCTCGATCAACGAGGAAGCCCTGGGTCACATGGTGATACTGGGCGAACCAGCGCTGTCTTATGTGATCCACCAGTATCTGGCCCACTATCATGCCGAGCGCAACCATCAAGGCCTCGCCAACCAGCTCATTGCACCCGAGCCAGACCTGGGGAGCCGCAGCGGTCAGGTCAGGCGTCGCGAACGCCTGGGCGGGCTCTTGCACTATTACTATCGCGCTGCGGCGTGACCCGGCGCGATTATTCAACCATACGAGGTGCTAGTGGCCACGGACTTCTTCACTGCCGAGGTCTGGACGCTGGGCGGGCTAGTGACGTATTACGTGCTGTTCTTCATCCACCTCGGCAGCCGGAGAGTCCAGGTGGCCGGCGTGACACCCCATCCCAATGAAACGTGGATGGTCCAGGTGGCACGCAACATAACCATGGAAGAGTGGGGCTTCCTCTCGCCGGGTCAGTACTTGATCCATGATCGTGACGGGAAATACGGTCCAGCTTTTCAACAGCTCATCGATGCAGCTGGGATCACGCGGGTCCCGTTGCCGCCACGGTCGCCGAATCTCAACGCCTATGCGGAGCGGTGGGTGCGCTCCGTTAAGGAGGAGTGCCTCGCGCGGTTGATCCTCTTTGGGGAAGCGTCACTCCGGCATGCTCTGGCAGAGTACGTGGAGCATTTTCACCAGGAGCGGAATCATCAGGGCAAGGGCAATGTGCTGCTCTGTCCGTTGGCCCGCCAAAGGAGTCAGAGTAAAGGCCCGATTCAACGTCGGGAACGGCTTGGGGGGCTCCTGAAATACTACGTACGCGAGGCCGCATGAGTTTTTTGACCCTACGAGTATTTCCCAGACTCCACCGGATTGAGTGGTAAAATCTCAACCTGGTGATATGGTTGATGTTATTTTATGGTTGGTCTGGCGACCGCGCGTCGTGGATCAACGGGAAATCACGGGTTGAGCTGCCCGCACCATCTGAGGCCATCTGTCTACCACTAAATCCGAGGGAATGTGGGTGTTCTTGGTGCTCCCCCGTACCGTAAATTTTCCGGTGAGTGCTCCTGGAACCCCAGAGCCGACGCCCGAGGAGTCCCCCTTAGCGATCTGGCAGCGCGTCTGGCGGGCCGCGACGATGCGGCAGCGCCGCGAGCTGCTGGCCTGGTGGCAGCAGCAAGCCCTGCCCGAAGCGGCCGAGAGTCAGAAGGTGTGGCCATGAGCGACGACACGATTGCGACCTGGTTTGCCCCTCATGGCCCGATCGCCCGGCTGCTCCCCGGCTACGAGACGCGTCCGGGCCAGATCGACCTCGCCGAAGGCCTGACCGAGGCCCTGGCGCTGCACCAGCCCTTTCTCGGCGAGGCGGGGCCTGGGATTGGGAAGTCGATCGCGTATCTGCTCGCTGTGCTGCGCTCCGGGCAGCGCGCCGTGGTGGCCACGCATACCAAGGCCTTACAGGATCAGCTCTATCACAAAGACCTGCCCCTGGTCGAGCGTCTGATTCCCGGCATCAGCACGGCGCTCCTGAAAGGGCGTCAAAACTATCTCTGCCTCCTGGAGTTTGACCGCCTGCAGGACGAGGCGGACCAGGGCGTCCTGAGCTTCGCCACCCGCGACACTGGCACCGCCTATCAACGCCTGAAGGCCTGGGTGGCCTCCGGCGAGGCGGAGGCGGCCACCGGCGATCTCGGGGCGCTCGACGTGACGCTGCCCGATGACCTGCGCCGCCAGGTGACGGTGGACAGCCGCGACTGCCTGGGGCGCACCTGCGGCTTCTTCGAGCGCTGTTACAGCCAGCAGGCCAAGGCCAAGGCGCAGGAGGCCGACCTGGTGGTGGTCAATCACGCCCTCTTGCTCTTCGATCTGGTGCTGGGCGAGCAGACCGCCGGCGGCGCCAGCCTCTTGCCCCCGGCCCCGGTGCTCGTCATCGACGAGGCGCACCATTTGCCAGACGTGGCCACCGAGGTCTTCGGCGCCGAGCTCACGGGCGGCCGCTGGCGCGCCATCGAGAGCCGCCTCGATCGCCTGGAGAAGCCGCTGCTGCTCACCTTAGCGCAGGCCCCCGCCCTGCTGCGCCAGCTCGACACGGCACGCACCGCGGCCGGAGAGGTCCGGGCCCAGGCCGAGGCCTGGCTGGAGACACTCCTGGAGGCGTTGGGGAAGGCTCCCGCCAAAGCTCTGGAGGCGGTGCTCGACGACGCGGGCCGGACCGACGGACAGGCCGTGCTGGCGGCGACCGAGGCCCTCGCCGACACCATCGTCGCCCTGTCCAAGGCGCTGGCCCCGGCCACCAGCGAGGAGGCCGCCTTACGCTGGCAGAAGCTCGGCGGCCAGATCGACCGCCTCGCCACCGCCCTGGCGTGGGCGCTTAGCCCGGACGATCCCGACGACCTGCCCCTGGTGCGTTCTGTCGAACGTCAGGACGGCCGGCGTGCGGCGCGTGCCGTGCTGCGGGTGCGGCCATTGCGCGTCGATCAGACTTTGCGGCGCCTACTCTGGACGCCGCGCCAGGGCCTGGCGGTTAGCGCCACTCTGGCCGTCGGTACGGGACCGACGGCGTTCGACTACTGGCGCGGGCGGGTCGGGGTCGAGGGTGGGGTGACGCGGGTGATCCCGAGCCCGTTTCCGTTTCGCACCCACGCCCGGCTCTACGTGCCCGCCGACGGCGCGGCCTTCGATCCGAGTCTGCCGGCGCATCAGGCTGGCGACGGCCAGGAGGCCTATCGGTCGCGCCTGCTGGCGACGATCGAGGATCTGCTGGCGGTACGCCGCGGCGGGGCGTTGTGCCTGTTTACCAGCTACGCCATGCTGCGCTATGTCCACGAGCGCCTGCAGGATGCCCAGAATGGCCGCCTCCTGCAGCAGGGGGAGGCGCCCCCGGCGGCGCTGATCCGCCGCTTCAAGGCGGATGGCCACGCCGTCTTGCTCGGCACCAGGACCTTCTGGGAGGGCGTCGATGTTCCGGGAGACGCCCTCTCCCTGGTGATCATCGACCGCTTGCCCTTCGCGGTGCCGGATGATCCCCTGTGGGCGGCCCGGGTGCGCGCCGCCGGGGATCGGTGGTTCCAGGACCTGGCCCTGCCGCAGACCTTGATGACCCTGAAGCAGGCCTTTGGCCGCCTGTTGCGGCGTATGGACGATCGGGGGGTCTGTGCGATCTTGGATGGCCGGCTGCGGAGCAAGTCTTACGGCCGTACCCTGGTGCAAGGCCTGCCGCCCGCCACCCTAGTGGACTCGGTGGCGGATGTTGCGGCGTTTTTTCAGGAGGCGATGCCACCCTAAGAGAGCATGGAAAAGCTGGGGATAGAGACCGTACTCCGGTCGTAACCATTCACCTGGTATAACCCTTTTGAAAACAATATGTTGCGATGCCGATTTTCGCTAAAATAGTCAAAATATCTACTTCAATAACCATGGAACTCATTGAAAATACAGGAATACCACTACGTGAACGGTTACCTCCGGTAGACTACTCCTGATCACCCTATGAGCCCCCCTAGACCGGAGGTACCCGTATGGTCACAATATTGGAACTCGTCTTCCCACGGGAGGTTACGCCTCTACATCGCCGGCGCTTCGACTTGTCTTCCGCTCTCCTCTCACCCATACTCAGCGTCAAGAGCGACGACAAAGGCTGAGGGGGGAGGCGATGAACGGGAAGATCTGGCTGGCATACATCACAGGGACGGTCGATCAGGAACTGCTGCTGCGCAACGAATATCTGGTCACGGAAAATCGGATTCTGCGTCACCAGATCAAGGGGCGCGTTCGCCTCAGCGACGGCGAACGTACCACGCTGGCGGACATGGGCCACAAGTTGGGCCAGCAGGCCCTGGAAGAAGTGGCCACCATCGTCACACCCGACACGATTCTCGCCTGGCACCGCAGGCTTGTGGCCCAGAAATTTGACGGCTCCCAGCAGCGCAAGGCCCCTGGCCGTCCCAGGATCGATCCAGAGGTCGAGGCGTTGGTGGTGCGCATGGCACGGGAAAATCGCTCCTGGGGCTATGACCGGATCGTCGGCGCTGTGGCCAACCTCGGATACACCATCAGTGACCAGACCGTGGGCAACATCCTGAAACGCCATGGCATCTCACCAGCTCCAGAGCGGAAGACGACTACCACGTGGAAGGAATTCATCCACATGCACATGGATATGCTGGTGGCCACCGACTTCTTCACCGCCGAGGTCTGGACGCTGGGTGGGCTCGTGACGTATGACGTGCTGTTTTTCCTCCACCTCGGCAGCCGGAAAGTGGATGTGGCTGGGGTGACCCCGCACCCTCATGAGGCATGGATGGTGCAGGTAGCGCGCAATGTGACCATGCAGGAGTGGGGGTTCCTGTCCCCTGGCCAGTCTCTCATGCATGACCGAGACACCAAGTTCTACCCCGCGTTTCAACAGAGCATTGATGATGCTGGGGTCACGCGGGTCCCATGGCCGCCGCGGTCGCCGAATTTGAATGCCTATGCCGAGCGCTGGGTCCGCTCGGTCAAAGACGAAGCGCTGGCCCGGATGATCCTCTTTGGCGAGCGCTCCCTCTGGCATGTGCTCAGCGAGGATGTAGACCATTACCATCAGGAGCGGAACCATCAGGGCAAGGGCAATGTCCTGCTCTTTCCGTCATCTAGCCCAGCAGCCGGGGATGGCGGCCTGATACAGTGTCGTGAAAGGCTTGGCGGACTGCTCACATACGACGAGCGAAAGGCTGCATGAGTTTTTTGACCATACGGGATCGACCAGGCCGAGGAGGGGCTGCGCCTGCTAGCCGAGGCGCTGGCCGTGGTGGACAAGGGGGCTCTCTGGTACGAAGCCGAGCTTCATCGTATCAAGGGTGAACTGCTGTTACAGCAGGCCGTCCCGGACGCCCCCCAGGCGGAAGCCTGCTTCCAGCACGCCCTCGCTGTGGCCCGCCGCCAGCAGGCCAAGTCGCTGGAGCTGCGGGCCGCCATGAGCCTCAGTCGCCTCTGGCAGCGGCAAGGCAAGCAGGCCGAAGCGTGTGCGCTGCTGGCGCCAATCTACGGCTGGTTCACCGAGGGGTTCGACACTCCCGATCTGCGGGAGGCTAAGGTGCTGCTGGAAGCGTTGACGTAACGCGACGCCGGCAGAAACTCCCTTGCGCTCCTATAGTGTTGGATGTGTATTCATAACCCATTGAGTGTGAAGCACTTTCATGGAGTATCAGCCGGAAAGGTCCATGAATGCTCGCTGAAATTAAGTATTAACTGGTTGCGAGTTTTTCTAATCTTCCTAACCTATGGACATAGAAGCCGAAAGCACGTGCATATGCGGCCAATACACCGCTGGAGCACCCGAGCAACACATGCGGTGATCATGTGCATTCCGGTGCACGCGCTGCCATGGTGTGCCACGCCTTGTTCTGACGGCACTGTACTCGTCTATCGTCGGGCGCAGCGTTGCACTCCTGAAAACTCGCAACCAGTTCATACGCATACCATTGGTGCCTATAAGAGCCCCCCTTGATCCCACGCGCTAGGGATGGCGAGCGACGAGCACCTTTTCTGCCGTGATGGGCAAATCCTGGATGCGCACCCCCACGGCGTCATAGACGGCGTTGGCGATGGCTGGGGCCACCGGGGAGATGGGGTTTTCGCCGATCGCTTTCCCCTGGTAGGGACCTTCGCCGCCTGGGGCCTCCACCAGCACCGTGACCAGGGCGGGGATGTCCTGCATCGTCGGGAGCTTCGCCTCGCCTAAATTGAGCGTGGTGATGCGCCCTTCGTCCGCGTGGAGCCCCTCCATCAGGGCATACCCGAGCCCCTGCATGACCGCGCCGTCGATCTGCCCCTGATGGTCCAGCGGATTGATGATGGTGCCCACATCATGGGCCGTGACCAGCCGGTGCACCGTGACCTGGCCCGTCTCCGGATCGACCTCCACCTCCGCGACCTGCGCACAGAAGGAGGTGACCTCCGGCTCCTCGGCCGTGGTGGTCATCTCCCCGACGATGGGATGGCCGAGCGCGGCGATGGCTTGTGCCGCCAGCTCGGCGAGGGAGACACTGCGCTCCGGGGCGCCTTCCACGCCCACGCGACCTTGGCTGAACACGATGCGTTCCTCCGGCCAGACATAGCATTCGGCCGCCAGGTGCGTGAGCTGGTGCCGCACGTCCCGGGCCGCTCCCAGAGCGGCATGGGCCGCCCCCACACTGGTGCCGGCACCCGCCCCCGTTTCGAAGGGGACGGCGTCCGTGTCCAGACGGGTCACGCCCACCTCCGCCGCGGCGAGGCCCAGGTCTTCGGCGACCACCTGCCGCCCCACGGAATAGAAACCCACCCCGGTGTCGGGCACGGACGAGCAGAGGGTGACGTGGCCCTGGGCGTCCACCACGACCCGGGCCACAGAGACGGCCCGGCCTTGCGGCCGTTGCCCCAGGGCGATGCCACGGCCAAAATGCCGCCCTGGCTTGGGGGCATCCCAGCGTGCCGCCGCGGCCGCGCGCCGCAACGTTTCCTCCCCCCGCACATGCCGGAACACCTGGCCGGTGCCCGCGACGTCCCCCTCCTGGACGACGTTCTGCAGACGGAACGCATACGGGTCTCTCCCCATGGCCCGGGCAATCATATCGGTGTGCGACTCCACGGCAAACACCGCCTGGGGTTCGCCCGGCGCCCGATACGAGCCGCAGGGGACGTTGTTGGTATACATCATGTAGGTATCGATCCGAAAGTGGGGGATGCGATAGGGCCCCCCACCCGCCTGGCGGCCGCCGCTCAGCGTCAGCGCGCCTCTGAACCCTCCATAGGCCCCCCCGTTGTAGACCACCTGGGTGCGCCGGGCCCACAGCCGCCCATCCTGTTTCACGCCACTCTTGAGGGTGATGACGGCGGGATGGCGCGGGTTGCCGGCCATGAGTTCCTCGCTGTAGGTCATCAGCATCTTCACCGGCCGGCCGGCACGCTGGGCCAGCGCATAAGCCAAGGGCACATCCATGGCACCGGCTTTGCCGCCAAAGTCGCCCCCAATGGCACAGGGGTTGATCCGTATCTGGTCCTCGGGCACCCCCAGCGCACTCGCCAGCTGCCACCGCAGGCGGAACGGCTGCTTGTTGTTCGCCCAGACCTGGATCCGGCCCGCCGCGTCGATGGCCACCATGCAGGCGTAGGGCTCCATGTAGCCCTGGTGCACCCAGGGGGTGGTGAACGTGTGTTCAAAGAGCAGGTCCGATTCGCGGAAGCCTTGCTCCACATCGCCGCCGGACCAGGTGGTATGGTGCCCGATATTGCCTTGGGGATGGACCACCCCTGAGGGGCTCTCGTAGGCGGGCGAGCCGTCATGGACGACAGGCGCCCCCGGCTGCATCGCCTCCACCGGGTCGAAGACGGCAGGTAGCTCCGCATAGTCCACATCGATCAGGGTCAGGGCCTCTTCGGCCGTGTCCACATCGTCCGCGGCGACGGCGGCCACTTTCTCCCCCACGAACCGCACCTTCTCCTGGGCCAGCAAGGGCACATCACGCAACGTGCGGCCCACCAACCTGCCAGCCAGGTCTTGGCCGGTGAGCACGGCATGGACGCCGGGCAACTGCCACGCACGGGACGTATCGATGTGGACGATGCGGGCGTGGGGGAACGGGCTGCGCAACACCTTCCCCCACAGCATCCCCGGCAGCCTCAGGTCTCCGGAGTAGCACGTCCTGCCCGAGACCTTCTCGGGGCCATCCTCGCGGGTCACGGGTTTGCCCACCACAGCGTAGGTCGTCACGTTCATCCCTCCTCCAGACGGTAGTGTTCTGAAAGTGGCGATGAGAGCTTAACTCAGAGCTCTTATATCCATTAAAACAAGGTGTTGCGGGATCATGCACAACGTATCTCCACATGTAGACTGGACTTTGGCCATTTGAATAGGCAGGAGGGAGGGATGTCCTTTAAGATAGCTGAACTCTTCCAAAGCTCATGCTATCGAAGGAGGGCATGCCATGCCACCCCTGCCAGACGCGATCATACGAATATTGGCCCCTTTTGCGCCACTCTTTTCGCGCCGGGTGTGGCGCCATGCGCAAGCATTGCTCCTGGGAGCGATCTTGACTCCTGGGGCGCGCACGGTGACGGCCGCCTTGCGAGTCATGGGGCTGGCCATGGAACATCGCTTCACGAACTACCATCGGGTGTTGAATCGGGCCACCTGGTCAGCTCTCCAGGCGAGTCGGATTCTGTTGGGGTTGCTCGTCGCACGCTTGGTACCGCCGGGAGCCCCGATTGTGCTGGGAGCCGATGACACGGTCGAACGGCGCAGTGGACGGCAGATTACCGCCAAGGGCTGTTATCGGGATGCGGTGCGCTCGACCAAGAAGCACGTCATCCGCTGCTTTGGCTTGAAGTGGGTGGTGATGATGCTCCTGGTCCCAGTCCCCTGGGCAAAACGGGTGTGGGCCTTGCCGTTTCTCACCGCGCTGGGCCGGCCAGCTGAGAAGACCATGCCGCGACGGCACAAGACCAGCGTGGATTGGGTCAGGCAAATGATGCGGCAAGTGCGCCGCTGGCTCCCCGGACGGCCGCTGGTGTTGGTCGTCGATGGGGGCTTTGCCGCCGTCTCACTGGCGCTGGCCTGTGTGCAGAGCCAGGTGGCCATGGTCTCGCGCCTGCGCTGGGATGCCGCCCTGTATCACCCGCCTGGCCCCCAGCCCCCGGGCAAACGCGGCCCCAAACCGTTGAAGGGCAAGCGCCAACGCCGCTTGCAAGCCTGGGCAGAACGCGCTGATACCCCATGGGAGACCGTGGAAGTGGACTGGTATGGCGGTCGCCGCAAGCAGCTGTGGGTCTTTTCCCACACAGCCCTGTGGCACACTCGCGGCTTGCCCCCAGTCGACATCCGCTTTGTACTGGTGGGTGACCCAGAGGGCAAGCTGCGGATGGAAGCATTTTTCTGCACCGACCTGCAGGCGACCCCGGTGCAAATCCTGGAGTGGGTCGTCATGCGCTGGTCGGTTGAGGTGACCTTTGAAGAGAGCCGCGCGCATCTCGGCGTGGAAACCCAACGCCAATGGTCGGACCAAGCCATTGCGCGGACCACCCCAGTCCTGTTGGGCCTGTTCTCGCTCGTCACCCTGCTGGCCTTGCAGTTGAGTCATGATGGCCAGATCCCAGTGCCAGTGACCGCCTGGTATCACAAAGCTGAACCAACATTCTCGGATTGCCTGGGGCTGGTACGCCAACATATCTGGCGTGCACGGTATTTGGTGCACTCTACTCCAGAAGCAGAGTGCCTACCATTTCCTCAAGAGGCCCTCGATCTCTTGATCCATGGCCTTTCACTCGCAGCATAATTGGCCAAAGCCGAGTTAGAACACCAGCCCAATATCGTGTGGTGCGATTGAGGGTATGCCCCACTTGGCCAAAATTTCGCCTTTCGCTACCCCGAGGCCTAGTGGGCTGATCGTAGTACTCCAGCACGGCTGGGTCATGTTCCATCGTGTAGATGGCCCACAATTCGACGGTGTGGCTTTCAAACTGAATGGTGCATCCCATCTTGCGCGAGGCATAGGCGCCACTGACATGGGTGGCACGCGCCTGCACACGACGCGCTGGCGGAGAGGAGCGCACCCGCGTCAGGAGCTCACAGGTGTCAGGAGGCAGGCGAAGACGACGACACCACAGCTGAAATTGCGATGGCGTCAACATGGCTTGCCCTGCTGTCCGGGGGGAACCACTGGCCAGCAGGGAGCAGGGACGGACGAGCGCTGAAGAGCATGGCGCATCGGAGGGGCTTCCCGGATGGCACCCTATCTCATCCCCGCACTCCCGCTCCTGGCTATCGGCAGGGCCAGGGATGACGAGCCGATCGTATCGCACGACATCGATGACGAAGGTCCTCGCGCGCCGACAGCATAGACCATCGGGTCTCCAAAAGCAATTTTTTGCCTCAAAGGTTGGTTCTTGGCCAGAGTTCGTGAAGCGGGCTCGCACGTCACTTAGGCAGCATAGAGCACCCGCTGCCGTAAGAGGTCCAGCTGGGCCCGCCCATACATCTGACGTTTGAACAACTTCAGCCGGTTGACATGGCCCTCCGTGGGGCCATTGCTATAGGGCCACGTCAGCGCGGCTTGCACCGCGGCATAGTCCTGGCGCAGCCCCTGGGCAAAGCGCTTCAGCTCACGCCAGGGACTGGCGAGCACCCCCTCCAACCGGTAGTGCACTCCATGTAATGCTCGCCAAAAGATTCCGTGTTACGGTTGACCAACAACGCTTACCAATGGTGGGGCGGTCAACAGAAAACCATGGTCATCAGGGAGATGTGCCCGAGGTGTGGATCGCCGAAGTATAAGAGAAATGGTCACATTCGCAACGGTAAGCAGAACCATCAATGTCGGGACTGCGGACGCCAGTTTGTCAAATGCTTTGAGCACTATCTCATCTCTGATGCTACACGGGCACTGATTGAGCGCTTACTGGTGGAGCGGATTTCCTTGCGTGGCATTTGTCGCGCGGTGGGTGTCAGACTCAAGTGGCTCTTGGGCTTTCTCCTCACCGGCGTTGAGGGCTTACCGGACCATTTGTCTGTCCAGCCCGTCATGGGCCATCAGGACGTCATGATCCAACGCCTGGAGGTGGAGGCGGATGAAATGGCCAGCTTTGTTCACAAGAAGGTGAATAAGCAGTGGATCTGGATCGCCATGGATGCCAAGACGCGTCAGGTGATGGCCTTCCACGTCGGTGACCGCAGCCGCAAGAGTGCCAAGCGATTGTGGGCCAAGATTCCTCGAGCATATCGCCAGCACGCCATGTTTGACACGGATCAGTATGTCGTCTATACAGGGGTGATTCCCGCGGCACAGCATCGAGCCATCAGCAAGTTGGCCCGCAAAACCAATCATATCGAGCGTTTCAACAACACGTTGAGACAGCGAGTTTCGCGTCTGGTGCGCGAGACCTTATCGTTTTCCAAAAAGCTCTCCAATCATATCGGTGCCATCAAATTTTTTATCTGCGACTATAATCTGACGAGAGCTTGAGCATTACATGGAGTGCACTACCGCGGGATGAGCCGGCCGCTCTGCGCTTCCTCACCAAGGCGATCCAGCGCCATGGTATCCCTGAGACGATTACCATTGATGGGAGCGAGGCCAATGCCGCCGCCATCAGGCGATACAACGCGGAACATGGGACTGCGATTATCATCCGGCAGGTCAAATATCTGAATGAATTGGTTGCAGGTTTTAGGCACCACAAAACCCCCGCACATTGATCAAGGTGTACGCCAGCAATTTCATGCCAAAATGTCGGTGTTGGAGATGCTCAAAACGAAGCAGCCGCCGCTTGCATTTGTCCTCCCACGCAAAGGTCCGGTCGACACGTGTCCTCAAGGCATGAAAAGCGGCATTGAATAACCGCTTCCGCCCGCGTTTTGTGCGCTTCCGGTTCCGTGGATTCTCTGTGATGTTGGGGATCATGCCGGCATTGAACATGCACTTGCGATGGTACGTGGAATCAAAGCCTGCGTCGAGATTGACATAGGCGTCTCTGAGGTCCAACCCGACCTGTGTGGCCACCTTCTTTAACGCTT
>Ga0137403_10000333_pt2 | contig 54203 bp, 44 predicted proteins | sample CZOMad2_1_16fung_FD_122057 | JGI IMG/M metagenome (GOLD analysis project Ga0137403, IMG submission 122057) | Vadose zone soil fungal communities from Angelo Coast Range Reserve, California, USA - CZOMad2_1_16fungal (Hybrid Assembly) | ecosystem: Environmental > Terrestrial > Soil > Vadose zone... | reverse complement strand
CGCGTCAGCCCAGGCACGCGCGGTGTGGACTGGGCTGACGCTGCTCGTTGCGAGTCCGTCCGGCGCATCAGTAACTCTCAAGGGTTATCGGTGCGATTCGACGTTACTGCGCGAGGTTGCGCTGAAGTGACGCCGAATGCTGAGCCGGTTCGTCGGCCTCATGGCATGCTGGCCCGGCGCAGTGGCATGTCCGGCTCTGTCGTCGTGGGCTCTCGAGGTCATGGTTCTTCAGGGCGCCGTGCGAACTCTGCCCGGCGTGCGGCAATCCGTTCGGCAACCCGTGCAACGCCAAAGTCTTGCTCCGCGAGCAGATTGTTGTGCGAAGCGCACAGTAATCGCAGGTTCTCAAGACTCTCGTCGCCACCACGAGCCCATGGATGCTCATGATGAATCTGGAGGAACGCATGCGCTTCACAGCGATGCCCGCTCTCCCCGACGTACGTGCATCGCAACGCATCGCGGACGGCAATCTCGCGCTGCGTCGCATTGGGAATGTGCCGGCGTTTCAGGGCTTTGCCCTTACCTCGGATCAAGCGACTGGTTGACGACTTGCGAGGCCGCTCAGTCTTGGCAAAGCGCTGCCGCTGAACCTGCGCTAGTGCCACGTCGACGGCTCGTTCGATCACCGCCGCGAGGTCCCCCTCCGGATTCGAATGACTGGTCAACGCACGCAGTAAGTCCAGCTTCTCTTTCAGGGTTGCGCTGGCATTGAGCTGAATCCGATACCGCGATGCCGAGGTCGGCTCGATTCGCCCACGGAGAGGCAGCGTCGGCGCAGGCGCTGGGACTGGCGGAGGCGGCGTAATGAGAGCCGACGACGCCTGGATTGCTGCGGTTCGTGCTCCTGCGCCAGTGACGGACGAAGCTGAGCCCGGCGCAACGACGACAAGAGTTGCGGCAACTGGGCTCGCCGGGACCGGAAGCGCAGCAAGTGGCGCCCCCGCGGCCCAACCTGCAACGGGAACGACTGCAGCAGGCGTGACCGTGTTCCGACCCCCGCGCTCCGCTGAGGGAGCTTACGAATACGCGACTCCGCGTCTGGCCTCGGGAAGCGACGGGCGAGGAGCTCTTGAATCTGCCACTTGGTCTTGTGTGAGGCCTCCGCGAGCAGCTCAGCATGGTTGCTCGGCGTGAGGTGGTCGCGCAGTAGGCAGATCGCGGTCAGGTGCAGTTCGCGCTGTTCTAGCAACGTAAACACCACCGGGAATCGGCGAGCGATGCGCGCTGCGGTGATGCGGTGGAAGGCTTCGTTGTTGCTCAATTCCAGCCGTTTGGTGCAGTAGTCGAACAACGATGCGCCGCCCGCCTTCAAGTGGAGCCTGCGTTGCTCGACCTCCGCCATGTGAGCAATGATCCGCGCTTCGGTGCGATAGCCATTCGCCAATAGCAAACTCAGCCCGCTGCAAAGTTGCGCGTCAGAAACACTCCTTAAATCCCAGAAAATCCCGGTGTCCATGGGTGAATCGTAACATGCGTTTTCCCGAGGCCGCAGGAGACGCGCTGGTACGCGATCGTCATGCAGAACACCTCGCGAGGTGGCTCACCTGCTGGAACAGCGTCAGCGCGTCACTCTGCGCCAGGGCGCGCCCAATCTGTCACCGCGCGTTGATGAGCGACTAGGACGCGGCGGAAACCCGTCAAGACAATTCGTGAATCTGAAAATTCGTGAATCCATCGTCCGTTGGACTTTCGGATGCCCTCCACTTTGCCTAGGAAAAGTAAACGCGCTCACTCCTCCGCACGGCCGAGTCATCGTGCCACGGACTAGTACAGCCAACACGGCGAGCTCCAGGCGAGGCGGGCACCGAATGCGAGGTCCCGCGTTGCGGGCAGTGCTGCGCGCGAGCAGGGTCCCGATCGGACGACTCAGCCGTTCGCGTGAGGGCCAAACATAAAAGCGCTGCCCCAGCACGTCTTCCCCGCGCTCGCGCAAGGGTTCGATCTGATTGAGGGGGATATCTGTGATACGGCAAAGCTTGCTTCCACCCTGCGCCGGGTTGACGCCGTCATGCATTTTGCCGCATACGCATACGTCGGCGAATCGGTTGTAAATCCCAGAAAATATTTTCAGAATAATGTCGTCGGGGGGCTGTCGCTGCTGAATGCGGTGGTTGACTCCAATGTGCGAAAGTTTATTTTTTCTTCTACATGTGCGGTGTATGGCGTTCCGCTGAAGGTTCCCATCACAGAGGAAAATCCGCGCCTGCCCGTCAATCCATACGGCGTTTCCAAGTTGATGTTCGAACGGGCGCTGGAAGCTTACGAGCACGCGTACGGTTTCCGTTTTGTGTGCTTCCGCTATTTCAATGCTGCGGGCGCAGACGAGGAGGGAAGAGCTGGCGAGGAGCACGATCCCGAGACTCATCTGATTCCTTCGGTATTCGAAGCCGTTCACGGCGATCGCCCCGCACTCGAGATTTACGGCGACGACTATCCGACTCCCGACGGCACTTGCGTTCGCGACTACATTCACGTCAGCGATCTTGCCGAAGCCCACGTACTAGGCCTGGAATACCTTGAGCAAGGAAATTCTGCAGCCCTGAACTTGGGCACAGGCAAGGGGCATTCTGTTCGCGAGGTGATTTCTACGATCGAACGGGTCACGGGGCGTGAGGTTCCCAAGCGCTTGGCTGCGCGCCGGGCGGGAGATCCGCCAGAACTCGTAGCTGATCCGTCGCTTGCGGAGAAGACACTGCATTGGAAGGCGACGCGCTCGCTTGAACAGATCGTCGCAACTGCGTGGAAATGGTCGGAGAGTAAACGCGCGCTGACGCGCTGAGGCTTAGCCCGCAGCGCAATTGCGAACAAGTTAGAATTTATCGGGAGGAGAATCGATGTCCGCCCCATACTTCGCCGGTGGTCCTAGCGGCCACATGGCGAAGGCCTGTTCCTTAAGGCAGCGGACCGCATTTTTTTTGGGGGCGGTGTTGCTTTGTTTGCTGACCTCAAACTGTGGCTATCACACGGCAGGCCACGCGGTCACGGTTCCCGACGATGTGCACACCGTTGCCATTCCGGCGTTCGTCAATCAAACCCATACTTACAAGATCGACCAGATGCTAACAGAAGCAGTTGTCCACGAAATGATCACGCGCACCCATTACCGGATTGTGAACCAGGCGGATAACGGTGCCGATGCTACATTGCGCGGCACCGTGCTCTCCACAGCCACTTCGCCACTAACGTATGATTCTACAACCGGCCGCGCCTCGAGCGTGCTGGTCGTGGTTACCATGAAGGTTTCTTTTACCGACCGCCAGGGCAAGGTTCTGTACGAGAATCCGGCTTATCTGTTTCGCGAGCAGTACCAGGTTTCACGTGAGCTCAACAGCTTCTTCGAAGAGGATTCACCCGCACTGCAGCGGCTTTCCCGTGAATTTGCCCGCACTTTGGTTTCGAATATCCTGGAGGGCTTCTGATGATGGAGGGCTTCTGATGCGGTCTTTCGCGCAAGCGGATCGCTTTGTCTCTGAGGTGCAGGCGCGCAGGCTGCGTGCGGCTTACGTTTTTGTAGGAGACGAGGCATTCTTTCGCCGCCGTTGCCGCGAAGCGATTTTGCAACATCTGGTACCGCCTGAGCTGCGCGATTTTAGCCTGTTCGATTTTGATCTCGCTGAAACGGATTTGGCTGAAATCCTGGATCGCGCGCGGACTCCTTCGCTGATGGCGCCGTTTCAAGTCTTCTTCGTTCGCGGGGTGAAAACTCTGTTTGGACGCGGATCGAACGAGGAAAAACTCGCGGCGATTGAAGCCTATTGCAAAGACCCAAATCCTGATGCCGTTTTGATATTTGCCGCTGATCACATCAGCATCCCTGCCGATGCCCGGCGCATGGATCTGACCGACAAAGAGCGCTACCAGCGAATTCGCGAGACTATGGGTGAGTATTGCGGGATCGTCGAGCTGGCACGAGTGGAAGAAGGCGAGGCGGTGCGCTGGATCGGCGAGTATTGCACCACTCGCGACGTAAAGATCGAGCCGGATGGCGCCCGCGAGCTAGTGGATGCGCTGGGCGGCGACATGATGATGATCTCCAATGAGCTGGAGAAGCTGATTTTGTACGCCGGCGATAAGAAGCGCATCACTCTCGGCGATGTAGAAACCATGGTGCTCGCCGCCAAGCAGCGGTCTTTATATGAATTGACCGACGCGATCTCCGCCAAGGATCGCGTCCGCGCGCTGGAAGTTCTGGATGCAATTCTCTCCACTGGCGAAGGCGAGGAGGCCGCTATCGGACATCTCTACATGCTGGCAAAGACTTTCCGGCAGATGCTAGTGATCCTTGAACGCAACGTTCGCGACCAGAGGATGCTTTGGGCCGCGCTGTGGCAGGGCTTTCGCGTACCTCCGTTTGCTGCTGACGACATCATCAAGCAAGCGCGGCGTTATAAATCCAAGCGCGAGCTGACACGCGCCATTCGCCTGGTCGCAAAGGCTGATCTGGCTCTGCGTTCAAATCCTCCGAGCAAGCGGCTGGTGTTGGAGAAACTTGTGTTTGATTTGACCACAGAGCCGAAGACGGAAGTACTAGGCTGGGCGCAGGAAGAGCTGCCGGTTTAGCGATCACGTGCGAGCGAAGCTCGACGCGCTTCTGAGCAACATGTCAGTCGTAGATGCATACCTGAAACGCATGGGCTACGCTGGTCCCCTCAAGCCCAACTCGAATCTGCTGCGGGATCTGCATCGCGCACATTTGTTTGCCGTTCCCTTCGAGAATCTTGATATCGCGTTTGGACGCAAGATCATCTGCGATGAAGATGCTTTCCTACGTAAGATTATTGAACGCCACCGCGGCGGATTTTGTTATGAACTGAACGGCGCGTTTGCGGCTTTGCTTCGCTCGCTTGGTTTCCAGGTGTCGCTGCTATCCGCGCGGGTGCCACGCGAAGATGGAAGCCTGTCGCCGGAATTCGATCACCTCACGCTGAGAGTTGATCTGGAAGAGCCGTGGCTGGCGGATGTTGGATTTGGCGATTGTTTTCTGGAGCCGTTGCGCTTTGCAACGGGCTTCGAGCAACTGCAGGGCGGGCGCAAATATCGCATTGTAGACGAAAACGGTTCGCTTCACGTTGAGAGAACCGAGCTTGACGATAGATGGAAACGGCAATACTCGTTTACTCTCACGCCTCGGCGGCTGGACGAGTTCGCCGCGATGTGCCTTTACCACCAAACTTCGCCCGAATCGCCATTCATGAGAAAGAAGCTATGCACGCTGGCTACGGCGGACGGACGAATCACATTATCGGATCGAAAGCTCATCATCACTCAGAATGGCAGAAGGGAAGAGCGGATGGTGGGCTCAGATGAGGAGTGGCGGAGCGCGCTCATGGACTACTTCAACATCAGCCTGGAAGTATAAATTGGCGGACTGTTGCCCGCCAGACAGACCGTCACTTCGCTCAGGGCAGCTTCTCGCGGCTACTTCAACGCATTCAAGCGAGTGCTCAGGCGGGACTTGTAACGGCCCGCGGTGTTCTCGTGCAGCACGCCTTTCTGGATAGCCTTGTCCAGCGCGGAAACCGTCTGACGATAAGCCTGCTCGGCGCCTGATTTATCTCCCTTGGCGAGAGATTCCCGAAGCTGCCGCAACTGGCCGCGCAGGCGAGAGGTGTTGGCGCGGTTGCGCGCGGTGCGTTTCTCTGTCTGACGAGCGCGCTTTAGCGCAGAAAAGTGGTTTGCCATATTGGTTCGTTACCTTCGTTTGTACAGATTTTTCTAAGGAGATGTTCCAGTGAGAACCGAAGCCATTATTTTACGAGAGTAAATTGACGCTGGTCAAATAGGCCACCAATTAAACTCGCGGCATGTACGGTGCCGCACGGGTTTGCTCCAGCATTGAAGGCGGGCAATTCGCGGATTATGAACCTTCAATTTATTGGCGAAAAGTTATCCGCGGGCATGAACACCAGGCTACAGCCCGAGGCCGAGTAACAGCCGAGAATGGCGCGTCGCACTACTCGTGTCGGCCCATCATCGGGGAAGGGCATATCAAATTTTGTTGCATTCAGCAATTTGTCTGCTGATTTCAATTTGTCCGATCCGCTGACAAATTTCACGCCGTCCAGCTTCGAGCCTTGCCCAAACAGCAACATCAGCTCGGCATTGGCCGAGCCTGGTACGATCCGAGGCAGTTTCACGGTGCGCAAGCGACTGAGTTCCTCGCCACCAACCGGCAAATTGAAAGGCCCACTCGTGGCGCTTCCGCCAAGGTGCGAGAGCCGCGACCGCGTTTCCGCCATATCATGACGACCTGGCCATGCCGAAGCTGCCGCCAGCGCCAGGCGGTACATGTGAATTGCCTGCTGATTCTTGTGTTGCTTTTCGTACAGTTGGCCAAGGTGGTCGCCAATGACGGGGTCTTGCAGCAGGTTCCAAGCCGCACTCAAATACTTCTCCACCTGATCCAATGTCCCCATTCGAAAATAAATCCAGCCTAGAGTATCCCAGTACATTCCGAGCCGGTGCGTGTGCTGCATGTCTTCGACCTGCAGGTCGTCAGTCTTTAGCTGGCTCGACGCTTCTTCCTCTTCGCGCACTGCCTTCTGAGCGTATGCCAGGGCTTCGGGCAGTTTTTGCCGGCCGCGGCCATCTCGTAGGCTATGTTGTTGCGCATCTCTGTACCGGGGTCGAGCTCGAGTGCTCTCGCATAGGCGGCTAGCGATTTTTCCTCGTCGCCGCCGTGAAGATAGGCCGCACCTAATTGATGTTGCAGATTTGCGCGGTCAGGTTTTATCTTGACGGCTGCCTCAATCTCTGATGCTGCCTCGGCGTAGCGCTTTTGTCGCATCAAAATGAGACCTAAATTGGAGTGCGCATCGATATCGTCAGAATTGAGCTTAATCAGATCTCGCCATGTCTTGTCAGCGTCTTTGTCACGCCGAGCCTCCATTTGGGCGTATCCCAGCATCTTGTAAGAAAGAGTTTGTTTAGGGTCGGCATCCACGGCCTTATGAAAAGCGTCCAAGGCTCCGTCAGTGTGGCGCATCGCCATTTCAAATCCCCCAAGCATTATCCACGCCCGAGTGAATTTCGGATCTTTGGCCACCGCCCGTCTCAGCAGGGCAATTGCGCTCTGCATTTCGCCGCGCGCCATGGCTTGCCTTGCCTCATTCTCGAATTGTGCCGCTTGATCGTCATCGCTAGCCGGTAAATTTCGGATTGCCGCAATCATCGCCGTCATCCCACCGGCTCCACTGCCTGTGTTGACCCCGACTGAAAGCTCGCCGGACGAAAGAACAATCATGCGGTTGTGATCGTCTTCTACAGTCTTTCGAAATTTCTTGTATTCATCATATTGCGCGATTGGAACTTCAGACTGGTTCACCTTGAAGACACGTTCGGCGATTAGCGAACCATCCTTGACGCGGTAGGAAGCGTGGTACTCGGCAAAGTCCGATTTCAGATCAATAGGCATAGGCAATTCCGGAGAATACCCTTTCGGAAGTTCGACCTTGGCCTCAAGATGCGTCTCTCCCCGAGGGCGCAGCCAAATCGGGGCGGTAGGCTTGGTTTCACTGTCAGACAGTGCCGGCAGAACGATACCTGGTAGAGGAGCGTTGATTTGATGATTCTCCCAATCTGGGTAGTCCTTGCGATGATAGTGATATGCCAGGCGAAAGGGTTCGCTAGTGGCTTCCGGAGAGCTCGCGATGACTTCGCTTACCGTGCCTGCGAAGCCCAAGCCGTAAGAAATTCTCTGGGTAAGGTCCTTCCATTCCGACGCGGAGACTGTGCGGAAGGCCGCGCGAAAACCAACTTCTGTGTCATCTCCCTGTACCTTGTTCTCGATGCTGCCTTCCAGAGTGCCATCATCGTTCAACTTCGCCGCAATCTGGAACGACTGAACCGCCGAGGACAGCGGCTCAGCAGGAGTCGTCACCAGTACCGGCGGCTTATCATCGGCAATCACCAATGCCTGCTTGCCGCGCAAAGGAGTGAGTAGATATGCAAACGGTGACACTTCGGGAGTAGTGTCAAGCCAAATCGAAGTACTGCCGCGCGGCAGAAAATCAATCACATGGTCGAACTGTGCAGGCGAGGGGATATCCGGATCAATGCTGCGACTTGAACTTATTAGAGCGGGATAACTCTTTATGCCCACAGCATCGAGCAGAGCAGAGAACAAGGTGTGCTTATCCTTGCAATCGCCGTATCCGTTGCTGAGGACCTCAGAGGCTGCATGGGGCTGATATCGTCCAATGCCCAACGCAATTCCGATGTAGTGGAATCTCGTGCTCACGTAATCGTAAATAGCGTGAATTTTGGCTTCATCGTCGGAGGCGGATTTCGTAAGCTCGGCAGCCTTAGCCCGGATTTCCGGGGTTGGTTTGACCCGATCTTTTTGCAAGCCGTCATACCAGCGCCCCACTTCCTCCCAGGAACCGAAGCTGCTGATCTGAACGTCGGGTGGAGGAAGCCGTCCTCGTACTCGCTCCTGCAGCTTTTCCAGCTTCTCGTCCTCCTTAGGTTTGTTTTCGAGATTGGCGTGAGCCCACGTATAAATGCGGCGAGTGCCCTCGTCGGAAATCGACGGTTGAACGTCGACGCTCTTATACTTAATAGCGCGAGCCCGCGGGACGCTTACTTCGAGCTTTTCGTCCAGCGCGATACCTTCGCGCACAAAATTGTATTCGCTCCAGAATTGCCCTGGCGCCAGCGGCTTTTGCAGTTGCGAGCGAAATTGGTATTCGAGCACGTCACCCGGGCTAAGCCCTTTCACTGCGATATGTTTTTCCCGAAGATCACTGTAGAACGGCGCCTGACGCGTGATCTCTGAAGCCATGTCCTGAATATTCTCAGGCGGAGTAGTAACGATAGTGCCATCAGGTTTGCGCACGCGCACGTATGGAATTTCAAGGCCTTCGACCAAGCTCTGATACGAAACCGTTAGCACCCCCAGCCGCTGCACCCCAGCCTCAGACTGAATACGCACTCTGACGGTGGTCTCACGGATTCCAGTGCCGTCGTTTTCAAGATCGATTTTCGTTTTGATCTGCTCAAAAACAACGGCTTCTTGTGAGTGACCGACGTTCGTAGCGGGTTGAGCCGAAGTTTGGCCCTGTAAGTTTGACCAGGAAAATGTGAATAAGACGAAGCAGGCGCAAATCAACTTCAACATAAATCGCGATATGTACCTTTTCCGCGACTAAAAAGCAAGCAATTAACGCGGGGCCTAACTCGATTTGCTACCCTTTCGGCATGGCTGGCACAAGCGAGGGCAGGTTTTCCAGGCGTACCGGCTGGAAGCTGACTCCCAACCGCCTCACCGAAGCGTTACTCGAGGTGCGTGCTGCGGGCAGGGAAGTACTGGACCTTACGGTCTCGAATCCCACACGCGCTGGAATCCAGTACGATGCCGATTCCATTCTGAAATCCCTTGCCGATCCTGCCGCTCTTGATTACGATCCTCAACCAAAAGGCCTGCGCTGCGCGCGCGAGGCTGTGGCAGAGTATTACTCATGTGGCGCGGACACTCCTGTCCGCGAAGTAGATCCGGAATCCCTGGTGCTTACCACCAGCACGAGTGAGGGATATTCATACATCTTTCGGCTGTTAGCGAATCCAGGGGACGAGGTGCTCGTGCCAAAACCGAGCTATCCTCTCTTTGATTTTCTAGCCGGTTTGCAAGACGTGAAGCTGCAGCCGTATCCGCTAATCTACGATCACGGCTGGCAGATTGATCTGCACGCTCTTGAGAGAGCTATCAACAAACGTACTCGCGCCGTAATCGTCGTGCATCCCAACAATCCAACCGGCTCTTATGTCACGGATGCGGAACGCAGTGCATTGAATACGTTCTGCCGCGAGCACCGGCTGGCTTTGATGGTCGATGAAGTTTTTCTGGATTATGCGCATGACGGCATCCCGCGAAGCACATTTGCGGACAATCAGGATGCGCTGACGTTTACGCTGAGTGGACTCTCGAAGATTGCCGGCTTGCCGCAGATGAAGCTGGGATGGATTGCGGTAAGCGGGCCAGAGAAGGAAGTCTCTGCGGCGATGCAGCGGCTGGAGGTGATCGCTGATACCTATCTATCTTTGAATGCACCGGTGCAATTGGCGGCGGCTACATTGCTGGAGCAGAGAAAGAACATCCAGCCACAGTTGACGCACCGTGTCCACGCGAACTTGGCGGAACTCGACCGTCAACTATCCCAACAACAGGTGTGCGCGCGGCTCGCGATCGAAGGCGGATGGTATGCGGTGATGCGTGTTCCGGTGACGCAATCAGACGAGGACTTAGCCGTGGCGATTGTTCGTGACGCATGGGTGTTGGTCCATCCGGGGCATTTCTACGATTTTCCCACGGATGGTTTCTTGGTCTTGAGCTTGATCACTCAGCCACAGGAATTTTGCGAAGGAGTTCGGCGGGTTTTGAAGTTCCTCGGTTCGTAGCTTGCTTAGTGCGCCACTAAGAACGGATTACTGTGGCGCTCACGACCGATTGTAGTGAGGGGGCCATGGCCCGGAATCACGACCGTGTCGTCAGGTAATTCCAGAACTTTGTCGTGCAAGGAACGGATGATCTTCTCAAACGAGCCGCCGGGAAGATCGGTACGGCCAATGCTTCCGGCGAAGAGCGTGTCTCCTGCGATTAGTTTTTTTTCGGCAGGGAAGTAGAGACAGATGCTGCCTTCGGTGTGTCCCGGCGTGTGAATGACGTCAGCACTTAGCGAGCCAGTCTTTATCGAGTCAGCCTGCGCCACGCTGTGGTCTATTTCCACTTTGCCGGGCGGCGCGACGCCGATCCATGCCGCTTGAGCATCCAGCATTTTCAGCAACGCGTAGTCATTTTGGTTAAGGAGAATGGCAGCGCCAGTCGCAGCCCGCAGCTTCATCGCGCCGCCCACATGATCGATGTGCGCGTGAGTAACGACGATCTGCTTAATTTGCAAATTGTGTTTACGCACAATAGACACAACGTCTTCGATATTGTCGCCGGGATCAATTACCAACCCTTCGTGCGTCGATTCATCTCCGATGACCGAGCAGTTGCACTGTAGCGGACCAACGGGAAGGATTTCGTGAATCATGGGTCAGTTCGTTGGTCAGTAGCCGCTGGCTGTTCTCAACCTTCCAGGCTGTCATTCCCAGCGACCAGGGACCACGACTATTTTTGCGGTTGCTGCGCCGGGCTGGCTGGTTGAGCCGGACGGTTCGCCGGCTGCGACTTGGGCTGGGAGCTTTGCACGCCTTGCAACACTGATTTCGGTCCTGAGCGGCGCGATGCGTACACCGACAAAGTGATCGAAGTCACCATGAAGATGATGGCGGACCATGTCGTGGCTCTGGAGAGCGCCGTGGCCGCGCCCCGTGGGCCGAAAGCTGTCTGGCTACCCATTCCGCCGAATGCGGCGGCGATATCTCCGCTCTTTCCACTTTGCAGCAACACAACAATAATCAGAAAGAAACAAACAAAGATGTGAATTAGCGTGATTAAGATGATCATTTTTCGATTTCCAATGGTCAACTGCCAATCGGCACCCGGCAATTGTCAAGCAAATTTCAACTCAGTCAATTATTAGATGATCGCCATGGTGCGGAAGGGGGGATTTGAACCCCCACGCCTTTCGGCGCCACCCCCTCAAGATGGTGTGTCTGCCAGTTCCACCACTTCCGCACAGGGACGCAATTTCCTACGTAGAGGCTGTCTGAATTATAGCAAACAGCGTTTTCGCCGAATACCCGATAGACGCACACGAATAGTGAAGTGAAGACAATTTTCGGTAGTGGGCTACTTTGAATTAGGACCATTCTCCAACTGCCTTTTATCAAAGTAGCCCACTACCCAATTTTCTGTGGCAGCCAGTCCGTTTGGTTACCACAGAAGCGAGGAGCACAAATCTGCCAAAGATCATCGTGGCGTAAACTGGCTAAGATCGTAAATCCCAAGCTGCTTCTCTATTTGCTCCACACGCGGCACCATGCCTTCAAACCCCTCCTTGCCGAAGAGTTGATGCTCTCTCTTCTCGAAGTCCTCCCCCAGCGCGTCATATTCATTGCGAGAAACGATCTTGTGCAACGCCGGAAAGAGAACAGTATCCTCTCCTGCTTCATGCGGCGCGTACATCCGGACAAACTGATGCAGGGCGGTTGCGAGCTTCTGTTTATCACCACTCGATTTGAGACCACTTCCGGATAAAGCTAAAATCTGCTCGGTAACCCGTCTGCCCGCTTCGTGCTGTTGTTGAAGCACGTTGACCAGGTCCACAAGCAGGTTGTGTTTGCGGAAGCGCGGAAAGAGGTAATCTTCTTCCAGCTTCTCGTGATACTGCTCGATGAATGAACGAATGATCTTGGCGGAATTCGTCACCGCATCGGAAGGGAATTCTTTCTGCTGGGCGATCCTCGCATCAACCTCGTCGTAAATGAGCAGGATTCGTTTCAGCAGACCGTGCTCGCGCATCAGATCCTCAGTAGGAGTGACCTCTTCGTCGCCTTCTTCTGCTCCCTGTTTTTTTTGACCCAGCAGAACGGCAGGCATACGTAGAGCAACGCCCCCCAGTGGAGCAATCCACAACATGGAGCGACGTGATCTGTCAACTTCCTCTTTCATGAATGCTCTCCTTCCCCAGCTTTCCGAAAAAGTTCATTCCGAATCCCATTGGACTAGGATGCATGAAAATTTGGGTGCGGAGCGGTCATTCATGATGCCGGATCAGCCATGATGCCGGATCAGCGATGTTTTTCGGAATGTTCCATGTGAGCACTGCTTCGAGCGGCAACAGATCCGACGTTAGTACCTGGAGCATCATGACCCGCGTCGCAGCCCGAAGCTTCACCGCGCTGCCCACATGATAAATATGCGTCCGAGAGGAGCTTGCAAACTTCAGCAGGGATTCAAGGTGAAGACCGTCGCTGGCCAGACAGAGCGCGGCCAATTTTGATAACCTTTGAGTTTGCGCGCCGCCAGGCCTTTCTCTGAGTCCTAGAAGGGTGCCGGAGTGGAGTTTCGATTCCGTTGAACTTGTGTAAAACGGGGATTTAACCACGGCATAGACGCCGAGCGCTCTGGCCGCAAGGCGACCGGGAGTCCCGGGTTAGTTCGGCGCGGACGGGTCCCATGCTGCTGAATTTTTGGAGCCTGTGCTAGCCACCTGACATCCAATTCAGTCTAACCGTAAGTAGGTGAGATCCTGAGGCTAATCAGAGGTAAGATACGCACCTGTCGCGGGAGTTTAAGAGATACACGAGGGAATGATGGCAAAACGGATGATACTAATGCTGGCGGTGATAATAACACTGCTGGCTGGCCTTGGATTTGTAAAGTATCGGCAGATACAGGCTGCGGTCGCGCAGAACGGAAATTTCCAGCCGCCCCCGGAGCCTGTCACGACGATAGTCGCTCAGCGTGAGAATTGGCCATCAACCTTGAACATTATCGGTACGGCGGAGGCGATACAGGGCGTAACAGTAAGCGCAGACCTTCCTGGCACAGTGGCGCGGATCAATTTCGAGTCCGGCAAGGCGGTTCATACAGGGGATGTGCTGGTCGAGCTTGACACTCGGCAGGAGCGGGCGCAGTTGGCTGCTGCCGAGGCACAGCGCGATCTGGCGGGCATCAATTTCGGTCGGACGCAGGAGCTGGTAAAGCAAGGTGTCATGGCCCGGACCGAGTACGACAACATGAGCGCCCAGCAAAAGGCGACGGAAGCGCAGGTGGGGGAGATTCGCGCGACGATTGAGCGGAAGACGATCCGGGCGCCGTTTTCTGGAATCCTTGGTATCCGTCAGATCAACTTGGGGCAGTATCTGGCGGCCGGCCAAGCCATAGTTCCTCTGCAGGCGATAAACCCGATCTATGTGAACTTCGGAGTGCCGCAGCAAACCTCCGCCCAGTTACTTGGCGGCCGCACAGTGCGGGTCACGAGCGACGACTTGCCTGGCGCAGGATTCACTGGCCGCGTGACCGCGGTTGATTCAGTGATAAATGAAGCCACCCGCAACATTCAGGTGCAAGCGACTCTCTCGAATCCCCAGGGCAAACTTCGACCCGGCATGTTTGTTCAGGTGGAATTGGGAGTAGGAGCGAATCGCCAAGTCATCACGCTGCCCGCCTCCGCAATTAACTACGCGCCTTACGGCGATTCGGTTTTCGTTGTCGGAGAGCTTAAGGACCCGAAAGGCAAGACCTACTTGGGAGTACGACAGCAGTTCGTGAAAGTGGGAGGTTCGCGCGGCGACCAGATAGCCATCGTATCGGGACTTAATCCTGGCGATGAAGTGGTAAGCTCGGGAGTGTTTAAGCTGCGTAACGGCGCTGGCGTCAAAGTCAACAACAAAGTACAACCGCCTAACAATCCTAAGCCCAAACCCGAGGACAGCTAATGAAGATCACCGACCTCTTCATTAAACGGCCGGTTCTCGCGATCGTCGTCAACCTGGTAATCCTGATCGCGGGTCTGCAGGCTATCCGCTCGTTGAGCGTGCGCCAGTATCCGCGCAGTGACATCTCAGAGGTGCAGGTTTCGACGGTCTACGTCGGCGCGAACGCCGATCTAGTTCGCGGATTCATTACGACGCCACTAGAGCGCGTGATTGCGAGCGCCGACGGAATCGACTACATGGAGTCGACGAGCGCACAGGGCATCAGCACCATCACCGTGCACCTGAAGCTCAACTACGACACTAACGCCGCTCTAACTCAAATCCAGGCGAAGGTGGCCCAAGTCCGCAATGACCTGCCTCCCGAGGCTGAGGCTCCGATTATCGAATTGCAAACGGCAGATACCGAGTTTGCCGCGATGTACATTGGTTTCTCATCCGCCGATCTCGATCAAAACCAGATTACCGATTATCTGACGCGTGTGGTTCAGCCGAAGCTGAGCGCCGTCAGTGGCGTGCAGCGCGCTGATATCCTCGGAAACCGTACCTTTGCCATGCGCATCTGGCTCAAGCCGGACCAGATGGCGGCACGCGGTGTTTCACCTTCTGATGTGCACGATGCGCTTTCGAAAAACAACTATCTTTCCGCGCTGGGTAGCACAAAAGGCTCGGCGGTGTCAGTTAACCTGGTTGCAAACACCGATCTGCGCACAGCGGAAGAATTCCGCCAGCTCGTTGTGAAACAGCAGAATGGCGTTGTGGTGCGGCTGGGTGAAATTGCTGACGTTGTGCTGGGCGCCGAGAACTACGAACAGGATGTCCGCTTCAACGGAGAGACCGCGACCTTCATGGGCATCTGGGTGCTTCCCACGGGCAACTCGCTGGAAGTGATTCATAACGTGCGCAACGTCCTTCCTGGAGTCAGGGCGCAGCTTCCCACGGGAATGAAAGTTGGAGTCCCATACGACTCGACGGAATACATTCAGGACGCTATCAACGAAGTGCTCCACACGCTCGCTGAGACGTTGCTCATTGTTGTCTTTGTTATCTTTCTCTTCCTCGGCTCGTTCCGTTCGGTCCTCATTCCTGTTGTTGCCATCCCGATCTCGCTGATTGGGGCGGTCTTCCTGATGCTTATAGCGGGCTTCACCATCAATCTGCTGACTTTGCTGGCGATCGTGCTCTCGGTCGGTCTGGTGGTGGATGACGCGATCGTGATGGTGGAGAACGTTGAGCGTCACCTTCATCTTGGCAAGCCGCCGCTCCGCGCGGCTTTGGATGCGGCCCGCGAACTGGTAGCGCCAATAATCGCCATGACCATCACGCTGGCTGCGGTGTATACCCCTGTGGCCATTCAGGGTGGATTGACCGGCGCGCTGTTCCGTGAGTTCGCGTTCACTCTTGCCGGCGCGGTGATTGTCTCTGGCTTCGTGGCATTGACACTGTCGCCAATGATGGGGTCGAAGCTCTTGCGCCAGGGAGATACCGAACGCGGTTTCGCCGGCTGGATTAATCGGCGCTTTGATAGTGTTCGTAATGCTTACACGCGGACGCTGTCCGGCACCCTTCGGTACAGACCGGTTGTCCTTACCTTGTGGGTAATTGTTCTGCTGCTGATGATTCCGTTCTACATGTTCTCGCAGCGCGAACTGGCGCCAGACGAGGACGAAGGAGTGGTCTTCGCAGTCATTCAGGCGCCCGCTAACGCCACCCTCGATGAGACGAATCTTTTCGCGCAACAGATGTACGACGTCTATCATTCGTTCCCTGAGAGCGACAGCATTTTCCAAATCACAAGTCCGACGGGCGGCTTCGGAGGCATGGTTACCAAACCGTGGAGCCAACGGAAAAAGACGGCGCAACAGCTTCTGGTTGAAGCGAGTGGCCCGTTGTCGCAAATCCCGGGCATTCGAGTTATTCCACTGACGCCGCCACCGTTGCCTGGTGGCGGAAGTTTCCCTGTCGATTTTGTAATTCAGTCTGCGGCAGAGCCGCAGCAGCTCAGCGAATTGGCCGGCCAATTGGCACAGAAGGCGATGGCCAGCGGGATGTTTATCTTCGCCGACATTGATGTGAAGTTCGATCAGCCACAGACTGAAGTGGTTTTTGACCGCGATAAGCTCCGTTCGCAAGGAATTGATCTAAGCCAAGCGGGACAAGACCTCTCCACACTGCTGGGCGGAAATTACGTCAACCGGTTCAGCATTCAGGGCCGGAGCTACAAAGTCATTCCACAGGTAAAGCGACAGGAGCGTTTGACGCCCGACCAGCTTGAGCGAATCTACGTCAAAGGGTCAAACGACAAGCTCGTGCCTCTCTCGACTTTTGCCAGCCTGAAGACGACGACCGAGCCGCGCTCGCTGAACAAGTTCCAGCAGCTCAATGCTGTGCGTATTCAGGGCGTGATTCCGCCTTCGGTGCCACTTGATAAGGCGCTGACATACCTGGAAGACCAGGCCAAGACAACCCTGCCCCAAGGCTTCACTGTGGACTACGCCGGCGAGTCGCGCCAGCTCCGGGTTGAGGGCAGCAAATTTCTCGGGACATTTCTGCTCTCGGGAATTTTGATCTATCTGGTCCTGGCGGCGCAGTTTGAGAGCTTCCGCGATCCCTTCATCATTCTCGCGGGCTCAGTGCCGCTGGCCCTTTCCGCGGCTCTGACGTTCTCGTTTCTCGGACTTACGACGCTCAACATTTATAGCCAAGTGGGATTGATCACCCTGGTCGGCCTGGTATCGAAGAATGGAATCCTGATTGTCCAGTTCGCCAACCATCTTCAAGAGGAAGGCAGAGATAAGCTCCAAGCAGTCATCGAGGCGGCGGGAACGCGGCTGCGCCCGATCCTGATGACCACGGCGGCTACCGTATTCGGCCACTTACCGCTTGTTTTCGCCACGGGGCCTGGCGCGGGCGCGCGGAACAGCATCGGAATCATGCTGGTAAGCGGCATGATTATCGGGACCGCCTTTACGCTCTTTATTGTGCCCTCGATCTACATGCTTGTGGCCAAGAGGCATGTGCGACTCGATGCAGTGAGCGACGAGCCTGAAGCTATGCTTCCTGAGACGGCCGAGGCAGCAGTCTAGATCACGTGTGAATTGACGATTCAATACTTTACGATCGCCGCGAACGATTTCGGGTCCAAACTGGCGCCGCCGACCAGTGCGCCGTCAATTTCTTCTTCCGACATCAAACCGTTCGCATTCTCGGGTTTTACCGATCCGCCATAAAGAATGCGCAATTTTTCAGCGAACCCCTGGCCGAAGGCCTTGGCCGCTTCTCCGCGAATCAGCACGTGCGCATCGGAAGCGAGTTGTGGGGTGGCGGTTTTACCTGTCCCAATGGCCCACACCGGCTCGTAGGCCACCACTAACTTTCTCGCTTTCTTCCCCGAGATGGCGTGGAAAGCGCGAAGGCATTGCCGGCGGAGGATATCCTCTGTGAGACCCGCCTCACGTTCTTCCAGCACCTCACCAACGCAGACGATTGGAGTCAAGCCTGCCTCCAGTGCGGCCTTAAGCTTTAAATTCACTATGTCATCGGTCTCGCCGAAATATTGGCGGCGCTCGGAGTGGCCGATAATTACGTGGGTACAGCCGACGTCGAGAAGCATCACGGGACAGATCTCGCCTGTATACGCGCCTTCTTTTTCCCAGTGAAGGTTCTGAGCCCCGACCGCGACCTGCGAACCGTTTGCCGCTGCAACCGCGGCGCACAAATCAATGTAAGGGGGACAAACGACAATTTCGTCGCGTGTGTGGCCAGCCACGAGCGGGAGAAACTCGCGAAAGAATTCGCTAGTCTGGGTGGGATTCTTGTACATCTTCCAGTTGGCGGCGATGAGTTTCTTTCTAGGCACTGTTTGTTCCAATCACAACGTTGTATGGTGTGCCGGAGTCCGGTTGATGCTGAGCCAGAGCAGCCTTCGCGAATGCGTCAAGGCTCGCCTTATCAAAAAGGACGACCACAATCAGCACGATCTGCTTTGCCGAACGAAGGCTATCAATGAGAGTCGGAACCGCAACCCAGGCGGCCTGTTCGAGAGGATATCCAAAGATTCCAGTGGAGATTGCGGGAAAGGCGATGCTATGCAGCTTTAGGTCGTCAGCAATGCGCACCGACTCGCGGTAGCAGCTTGCAAGCACCTCGGCCTCGCCTTGATCTCCTCCCTGCCAGACCGGACCAACCGCGTGGATGACGTACTTAGCTGGCAGATCCCCAGCGGTCGTAGCAACCGCCTTACCAGCCGCAAGCCGTCCGCGTTCAGAGCGAATTCGGCTGCACTCGTCAGCGATGAGCGGGCCACCCGCACGATGGATCGCACCGCAAACTCCGCCACCGGGCAACAATTCGGAGTTGGCGGCGTTCACAATGGCATCAGATGGATAGTGCGTGATGTCGCCTCGCAGCAAACGAATCTCACCGTGATCAGCAACCTGGAGTGATACGTCGTATTCATGGTCGCGTGGCAGACCCATTTGAAGGTTGGACAAACAGCAATTCTCGCTTCGCTCGGAATGATAACGGAAAATAGTGCTAGCGCTTGTCGGTGAGCGCTTCCACTCCAGGTAACTTCTTGCCCTCTAGAAATTCCAGAGAAGCGCCGCCGCCGGTCGAAATATGTGTGATCTTGTCAGCCACACCAGCTGCCTGCACCGCTGAAACCGAGTCCCCGCCGCCGACAATTGATGTTGCGCCCGCATTGTCTGCTACTGCGTGGGCGATCTTAAACGTTCCCTTCGCGAATGGCGCAACCTCAAACACACCCATCGGTCCATTCCAGACGATGGTGCGCGCGCGCGAAATTTCTTCTGAGAAAGCCTCGATCGTCGTCGGGCCGATATCGAGGCCCATCATTTCAGGAGGAATCGGCTGCCCACTGTTGACAACCTGCATTCGCGCGTTGACGTCCACCTTGCTGGCCACGACGTGATCGACAGGCAGGAGAAATCTTAACTTCTGATCCTTTGCCTCCTTCATCAACTCTCGAGCCAGTTCGATCTTATCTTCCTCAACCAGCGATTTGCCGACCTGCTCACCCTGAGCTTTCAGGAATGTAAATGCCATGCCGCCGCCGATGAGCAGGGCATCAACCTTCTTCATGAGATTTCGGATCACGCCGATCTTGTCGCCTACTTTGGCGCCACCGAGAATAGCCACGAACGGCCGCTCCGGATGCTGTAGAGCTTTGCCCAAATACTCCAGCTCTTTTTCCATGAGCAAACCGGCTGCTGATTTCTGCGAGAATTTCGTTATGCCCACAGTCGAAGCGTGGGCGCGGTGGGCAGCCCCAAATGCGTCGTTCACGTAGTAGTCAGCGAGCTTGGCCAGTTGCTCGGAAAATTTCTGGTCATTCGCTTCTTCTTCCGCATGGAATCTGAGGTTCTCAAGCAGCAGAGTTTGTCCCTTCTCCAGTTTGCCAGCCATTTCTTCTGCTTCGAGCCCGACGCAGTCGGGACAAAAGCCCACGTTTTCGCCGCGCGCCAGTTCTCTATCGAGCAGCATGCGGAGGCGTTCGGCCACAGGCTTCAGACTCATTTTCGGATTCGGCTTGCCTTTAGGGCGTCCCAAATGCGAAGCCAGAATGAGCCTTGCGCCGTGCCGCAGCGCGTATTCAATGCTGGGCAGCGTCTCCCGGATGCGTGTGTCGTCAATGACGCGGCCGTCATCGAGAGGGACGTTGAAATCCACACGCATAAAAATATGGTGATCGCTCAAGGGTAGATCGCGGATGGAAAGCTTGGGCATGGCTGGTCCTCGAGAGTAGCGCCGCCAAAAGTAGCGCCGCCGTCAGAAGTAGCGCCGCCGTCCCGGCGGCTGTCCGGCGGGCGTCTCACCCGCCTCAGTGCAAACCGCTCACTCAGATGAAATCAGTGAGCTTTATAGACCTTTACTTCCGATGTAATTAATCAGGTCGCGGACGCGGCAAGAATATCCCCACTCATTGTCGTACCAGGAAATTACCTTCACGCAGTTGCCGGCCACCACGCGAGTCATAGGCGCGTCCACAATCGACGAGCGCGCATCGCCGCGGAAGTCCGCCGAGACTAATTCTTCTTCCTCGTAACCGAGATATCCTTTGAGCGGGCCGTTGGCAGTAGCTTTCTTTAAAGCCGCATTTACTTCTTCGGCGGTAGTTTTCTTTTCCACGAACGCGACCAGGTCAACTACGGAAACGTTGGGCGTTGGCACGCGCATCGCGAAGCCATCCAGCTTTCCCTTTAGCTCAGGAATCACAAGGTGAAGCGCCTTGGCAGCGCCAGTGGAAGTCGGGATCATCGAGACCGCCGCCGCCCGTGCACGGCGCAAATCCTTATGTGGAAAATCCAAAATCACCTGATCGTTCGTATATGAGTGAATCGTCGTCATCGTGCCGCTGACGATTTTGAATTCATCATTCACCACTTTGGCAATGGGCGCCAGACAATTCGTGGTGCAGGATGCGTTGGAGATGATGTTGTGCTTTGCTGGATCGTACACTTGATGATTCACGCCCAACACCAGCGTCACATCCTCATTCTTCGCCGGTGCCGAGATAATGACTTTCTTCACCGGTCCGCGCAGGTGCTTTTTGGCGTCATTCGCGTCGGTAAAGCGCCCGGTAGACTCGATCACAACCTGTGCTCCCACCGACTCCCACGGCAGCCTCGCCGGATCTTTTTCTGCAAACACGCGAATCGACCGATCTTCAATCTTGATGCAATCGCCGCCCGCGGAAATCTTGTGTTTCAAATTCCCCAGAATCGAATCGTATTTCAGCAGGTGAGCCAGCGTTTTGGGATCGGTTAAATCATTCACAGCGACAAATTCGATATTAGGATCGTTCAGGGATGCGCGCAGCACGTTGCGGCCGATGCGTCCGAATCCGTTTATGCCAACTTTGATGGCCATATTGCCTCCGACAGGGATAAGAGAACAGAGTGAACAGGGAAGACCTAGAGAAGTAAAAATCTTAACAGGGCGATAGCGCGAGCGGCAAATGATGTGGAAGAGCCTATCCACATCGTATCCCCCTATTGATGTTGAAATGAATAAATGAGCGGTAGCATTCAGAGCTGTTCAACATGTCTGCCCATGGTGAATACTCTCGATCATTCTGAAAATCGCGACTTGCAACAACGGCCCTTTCCCCGGAACTGATCCGCAAAGGAAGATTTGATGAGCTATTCTTCGTCGATTTGCCAAACCAAAGCGAGAGAAGCAGATATTCGCCATTCAGTTAAACCGGCGTAAGCGCAATCCGTCGGAATTCGATCTGGATCGCATAGCGGCGGCGGCGAAGGGGTATTCCGGGGCAGAGATCGATGCCGCGGTGCAGACAGCGCTCTACGCCGCGTATACCAGCAAGCAGCCACTGACTACACAGGCGCTGCTGGATGCGTTGAAGGCGACGGTTCCGCTTTCAACAACCCGGGCTGAGGAGATCCAGGGGTTAAGGGAGTGGGCGAAGACACGGGCGGTGGCGGCCTCGGTGGCCGACGCGAGAGCAGAGGGGGCATAATGTCCGCAACGGATCACCCAGACCCATTCAGGATTGACTCCCCCTGAAGACGGGGGTACCCTAAAGCCAATGGTAGTTGCTTTCGCCTTTGGGGCGAGCGTCCACGGCAGTTCCACCTCCTACAGAAGAACCGTTTGTTTGCTACAGGACGAAAGTGTCCGTTTTGCGTGCGAGGAACTGCAAGGAAATCCGTCTTCAGGGTTTATCCAGGCATCTAATGCGCGGGAGGAAAAGCGCCACAACTGAATGAAAAAGAGTATCGAGATAAGTCCTAACATTGAGACCCTGTTCGGCACGCGCGATGAGAATTTGCATGTGCTAGAAGACGGTCTGAACATCGCCATCGATCTGAAATCCGATTCCATCGAACTCGAGGGCGCACCGCGAGATGTGGGACGCGCCGAGCAAGTCTTCACCGATTACGATCAACTGCAGCGCTCCGGATTCACCTTCAATAACGGCGACCTGAACAGCATGTTGCGTGTGCTGATGGCCGATCCCAAAGCGACTTTGCGGGGGTTGGCCGAAGCGGGGCGGCAGCGTTCGTTTGGCCGACGTACAGTGCAGCCGAAGAGCGTCAACCAGCGACGGTATCTCGAAGCCATTGAAAAGTACGATATGGTGTTCGGCATCGGGCCGGCAGGCACTGGCAAGACATATCTTGCCGTTGCCATGGCCATCTCCGCCCTGTTGGCCAAGCGCGTGAATCGCATCATCCTCGCGCGCCCCGCGGTGGAAGCGGGTGAACGGCTGGGTTTCTTGCCAGGCACCTTGCAGGACAAGATCGATCCGTACCTCCGGCCCTTGTACGACGCGCTCTATGACATGCTCGATCCGGAGAAAGTAGATCGGTATCTGGAAAAGAACGTCATTGAGATTGCGCCTATTGCATTCATGCGCGGGCGCACGCTGAATGATTCGTTCGTAATTCTGGACGAAGCGCAGAATACGACGTCAGAGCAGATGAAGATGTTCGTGACTCGCCTGGGCTTTAATTCTAAGGCGGTGATCACGGGAGACATCACTCAAATCGACCTGCCCAGTGCACGCCGCAGCGGGTTGCTCGAAGCTGCTGACGTGCTGAAGAAGGTCGAAGGATTGACGTTTGTGTATTTCGACGAAGGCGATGTGGTGCGGCATCACTTGGTTCAGCGGATCATTCGTGCCTACGATGAGCACAAGACACGCGTGGCGGAGGATCGGATGGCTCTGCCGGAATCAGAGTCCAGCACGAATGGTAAGGCGGCTGCGCTGAAAGGGCCGCTGACGAGCAGCGCGATGCCATCCCCAGAACTAGAAAGCAAACAATAAAATCGCGTAAGATTCAGCAGGAGGGCTCCGAGAGCGGACCCTCCTGTTTGCTTTGGAAGCGTTGGCTGCGAACCTTGGGGTGCCAAGAGAATCTTGATTATTTTTCGGAAGCGCGTGGCCGGACTGAGTGAGGCGGCGCTCGAGAGATTTGTAAGGCGGGCCTGCCACGCCGCAGGAGTGAAAGGCGCGGTGGACGTGCTCGTAACTACGAGCCGCGAACTGCAGGCTTTGAATGACCGCTTCCGCAAAATGAACAAAGCCACTGACGTGCTATCGTTCCCGCCTATGCCGGGGATGCGTAACGAACTAGCAGGAGATGTGGCCATCTCCGCGGAAATCGCGAACCGGAGCGCACGGCAACTGGGACATTCTGTCGTGCAGGAGATCAAGATTCTCGCTCTTCATGGGATATTACATCTTGCCGGCTATGACCATGAAAATGATCGCGGGCAGATGGCACGTAAGGAAACGCGGTTGAGAACTCTGTTCTCATTGCCGAACGGTTTGATTGAAAGAAGCGCGCCGGCTGAGAATTTGAAAAATCGCCAAAGCAGGCGGTTTTATGCTGCTGATCGCCCAGCTCGGCGCGAGTCCGGCGAGGCACGCCCTGAACGCAATCGAAGAGGTGCCCGCGCCACACCAGCACCATGAACTTTGCCATCGCAGTCGCGCTCTTGCTGCTGCTTGGGTTATTAACGCTGGTTTCCTACGTAGATCGTCTCTATACAGAGATCGGAAAGTTCCTTTCCCGCGAATTTCAGGACAATATCAATGCCTTTGAGCAGAGAATCGAGCCGAAACTCCACGTCAGCCGCGCGCGTGCTTCGCTTTCGATGGCAATTCTCACGCAACTTGTGATCGCGGCAATCGGCATGCTGCTGGGATTTGCAGTGTTCCGCGATCGAATGTGGAATGTGTATGAAATTCTTCAGGCCGCGCTGAGTTTGATTCTGATCGTGATCGTGTTCAACCGATTTTTGCCCTTCGTCTTTTTCTCAAGAACCAATGGAGAGTGGCTCGCGAGCTGGACGCTGCTGCTGCGGGGGCTGATCTATCTGGTGCTCCCGGTAACGCTAGTGCTCGGATTTTTACAATCGGTGACTGCGCTCACGCGCGAGCATGCCGAAGAAGCGCCGGACACCCAGGCTGAAGCCGTGGATGCCTTGCTCGAAGCCGGCCAGGAAGAAGGCATTCTGGACGAGAGCAATCGCAATCTGATCCAGTCGGTCGTCGAATTCAGCGAAAAAACAGTGCGCGAAGCCATGAAGCCTCGGCCGGAAATTGTTGCCGTGCCCGCCAATACTACAGTTGAGCAATTCATCGAACTGCTGCGCACCAAGCCTTTTTCGCGTGTGCCCGTATTCGAAGGCACGATCCACAACATCGTGGGAATAGTTTTTGCGCAGGATGTCTTGCAAGTCCCCGATACGGAAGCTCAAACACGCACTGTTGACACTCTGATGCGTAAAGACGTGTATTTCGTGCCGGAGAGCAAGCTCGGCAGCGATCTGCTGCGCGAGATGCAGAAGAACAATATCCGGATGGCCATTGTCGTCGACGAGTACGGCGGAGTCGCGGGCCTGGTCACAATTGAAGATTTGGTAGAAGAAATCGTTGGCGAGATTCGCGACGAGCACGAGAAGACGGAAGTTGTGCGGGAGAACGATCAATCGTATATCGTGCCAGGGAACATGGATGTCGACCGGCTTGCCGACCTTTTCGGGATCAGGCCCGAAACAAGGGAATCTGCCACTGTGGCGGGGCTTGTCAGCGAGCTGGCTGGCCGTATTCCGCAAAAAGGTGAAGTGGTGGAAGAGGACGGATTGCGATTCGAAGTGCTGGATTCGACTGAACGGCGAGTTCAGCGGGTGCGGATTTCACTGGGTCGGCCAAGGCAGATGAAGCTGATGTAGTGTGACGCGGGCGCGGCGACTGCGCTTACCGTGCCTCGCCTGCAAATGAGCAAGGCTTAGCCCCTGACGCCACTACTATGTCCTTTCATTCTGGATTCGTCTGCATTCTCGGTCGCCCCAACGCGGGCAAGTCGACACTGTTGAATGCGCTGGTTGGGGAGAAATTGGCCATCATCAGCCCTAAGCCGCAGACCACGCGCAATCGCATTCTGGGAATTATCGAGATTCCAAAGCGAAAAGGCGCAGGCGGGCAGGTAGTCCTTATCGACACTCCCGGAGTGCACAAACCCGACAGCTCGCTAGGCCGCAAGATGATGGCGGAGGTACGGGAGGCACTGGAAGGCTGCAATCTGATCTTCCTGATCGTCGATGCAACGCGGAAGTTCGGGCAGGGCGATCAGTTCATGTTGGAAATGCTCAAAAGGTCCGGAACTCCGGCATTCCTGCTGATGAATAAAATTGACCTGTTACGTGGACAAAAGGGAACGCTGCTGCCGATTATTGATGAATACCGGAGACTGCATGATTTTCGAGAAACCATTCCAATTTCAGCACGCAAGCGGGATGGTCTCGATGTGCTGCTGGAAAAGACGCTCGCAGAATTGCCGCAAGGGCCGCGTTATTTTCCCGAGGATCAGGTTACGGATCAGCCGGCACGTTTTATGACCGCCGAAATCATTCGCGAGCAGATTCTTCTGGCAACCAGCGAAGAGGTGCCCTACGCGACCACAGTAGTAATCGAGCAGTTCGAGGAAGGAGCAAAGTTGACGCGAATTGCCGCAGTTATTTATTGCGAGCGGGAGGGTCAGAAGGCGATCCTGGTTGGAAAGGGCGGGCAGATGCTGAAGAAAATCGGCACCGCTGCCCGGCTGCAGATTGAAAAGACGCTGGGAACCAAAGTTTTCCTCGAGCTTTTCGTCAAAGTGCGGGCAAACTGGCGGGAATCACGGGAATTCGTGGATGGGTTGGACTGGCGCCGGGAACTGGAGCGCCTCGTAGGGAAGGCTGGGATCGAGGAATGAACAGACGAAGAACGGACGTTATGTGATCTGTATGTTGTTCCGAAAACAGGATAGAAAAACGTCTAGTTTCGCGCTGATGGTATGCTCTTGTACAATCACGAGTCTTGAAACTGCCTCTGTAAGCAGTAACAGCCATGTCCACTGAAACTCCCGCCTTCAGTTTCGACGCGCACAAGCTGGCTCTGAAGCTGAAGATCACGCTGGCAGCGCATCCCAATCTGGTTGATGCTGTGGTCGAGAGCGTCATGGATCAGATCAGAAAAGCACACTGCGCCACAGACAAAGCCGATGCAGTTGAGCTGGCTTTAACTGAAGCGCTAGCCAATGCCGTGGTTCATGGCGCTAAGGCCGATCCTTCCAAGATCATTGAATGCGACTTGATGTGCGACGAAGCACAGCGCGTGCTCATTGTAGTTCGCGATCCTGGCCAAGGATTCGATGTCTCCTCAATTCCCAATCCGATGAATGGCGATCATCTCTATTCCGACCACGGACGGGGCATTTATCTCATCAACCAGCTTATGGATGAAGTGAAGTTTATGAAGAATGGCACGGAAATTCACATGCTAAAACGTTAACTGATCTCGACGAAACGACCTGGCTATTCCTTGGCAGCGATTCCCAAAGTTTTCATCTTCCGGTACAGATGACTGCGCTCAAGGCCCAACACTTCGGCCGTACGGCTGACGTTTCCGTGATTCTCGTCAAGCTTCTTCAAAATGTAGTCGCGCTCGTACGCCGCGCGTGCCTGGTGCAGCGTGGAGAACTCATTTCCAACGGCGCGCCGACTGCCATCGCGGTGTACCAGCGGCGGCAGGTGCTTACGCTCAAAGCGGCTGGTCGTCGGATTCATAATGACGATGCGCTCGATCACATTGCGCAGTTCGCGCACATTTCCAGGCCAGGCGTAGCGCATAAGGGTCTCAATAGCGTCATCACTGATCTCGCGCGGTCGTCGGCCGTAGGCGGCGGAGAATTCCTTTAGAAAATATCGGGCGAGCAAAGGAACATCCTCCTGGCGCTCGCGCAACGGGGGAACCGAGAACGGAATCACGTTGAGCCGGTAGAACAAATCTTCCCGGAAGTTCCCACGGGAAATTTCTTCTTCCAAGTCTTTATTAGTCGAGGCGATCACGCGAGCATCAACCGTGATCGGTTCATCGCTTCCAACCGGAGTAAAACGCTGTTCGTCGAGCGTGCGAAGCACCTTCGATTGCGTCTTCAGACTCATGTCACCGACTTCATCAAGGAAGAGCGTACCGCCATGCGCTCTTTGGAAGTTGCCTTCTTTATCCGTAGTTGCGGCCGGGAATGAAGATTTGAGGTGGCCGAAGAGTTCACTTTCAATCAAGTCTTCTGGAATCGCCGCGCAATTGACCTCCACGAACATTTCCTCTTTCCGTAAGCTCTGTGCATGGATGGCGCGGGCTACGAGTTCCTTTCCCGTGCCCGACTCACCATAGATCAGAACCCGGCCGTTGGTAGGCGCCATGAGTTGAATCTGCTGGCGCAGGGCTTTGACCGGTATGCTTTCGCCGACAATCAGACTCTTGGGGGTGAGCTGCTTTTTTAGGTCCCGATTTTCCTGCCGCAGCCGCTTCGAGTCGATTGCGTTTTTTACGAGAATTAGAGTCTTATCAACAGAGAGAGGCTTCTCCAAAAAATCGTAAGCGCCGAGTTTGGTGGCGCGGACAGCGGTCTCAATGGTGCCGTGGCCGGAGATCATAATTACTTCCGGAGCATTCTCTATTTCCCGGACCTTTTCAAGCGTCTCCAAACCATCCATTCCAGGCAGCCAGACGTCGAGCAATACCACGTCAAAGGGCCGCTTGCGCAAGCTCTCGATGCAAGCTTCGCCGCTTTCGGCAACCGAAGCTTTGTAGCCTTCATCTTCGAGTACGCCCTTGAGTGATTGGCGGATGGCGGGCTCGTCGTCAACAATGAGAATGTTATGCATGTTGCGGGCTGACAGATACCGTCAGGGATTCGGGGGCGAGCGGCAGCTCTACAACGAATCTCGCGCCCACAGGCTGGTTCTCTTCCACACGAATTGAACCGTGGTGGTCTTCGATGATCCGGTTGACGATCGCGAGGCCAAGCCCGGTGCCACGTTTCTTGGTTGAAAAGTAGGGCAGAAACAGGCGCTCCTTCAGTTCCTGAGTAACTCCGTGGCCCGTATCAGCTACGGTGATTTCGACCGCGTCGCGGCTGGCCACCAAAGAAGTGGAGATGTGGATTTCGCGTACCAGCGCCCCTTGCATGGCCTCGGCGGCATTATCCACAAGATTGGCAAGCACACGTTTCATGGCTTCAGAATCGGCCATTACCCTGGGCAGATCGGATCCAAGAGAAGTCTGCACCCGAATGTTGTCGAGGCGGCCATTGAACATTGCCAATGCGTTCTCCACGATTGAATTGATATCAGCCGCTTGGGGTTGTGCCGTAGGAAACCGCGCCAACGTGGAAAATTCATCAACCAGAGTACGAAGTGTCTCCACCGCTCCGGCAATCGTTTCCGCGCAACTATGCAGCACCCGAAGAGAAGCGGTTTCGGGACGAGTATCGCGTTGCAAGTGGCGGCGGATACGCTCGGCCGAGAGCGCAATCGGAGTCAGAGGATTCTTAATCTCATGCGCGACCCGGCGGGCAACTTCGCGCCAGGCTGCCTGTTTTTGTGCCCGGAGAAGATCGGAAAGATCTTCAAATACGACCACATAGCCTAGCTCTTTGCCGGCATGCTGCAGTGTCGCCACGGTCACTGCTACATTAAACTTCGAGCGTTGCAGAGTAATTTCCATCTGGGTGGTTGTCATGCCCATGCGATCGGCGCGACGCAATAGAGGTTCCAAGTCTTCCAACACGTCGGGTGGGAACACATCAGGAAGAGCGGCACCAATGAGCAATTTGGGAGCTTCACCGGCTCTTCCAGGCGTGAACATGCGCAGCAGGGCATGATTGACATGTGTGATCCGGCGATTCGCATCAAGTGAGAGCACGCCTGTGGGAATGCTTTCGAGTATGGTTTCAATGTGCCGCGAGCGTTGCTCTAGCGTCATGTTCGCGGCGCTGAGATCGCGGCTGGAAGCCTCGATCTGATGGCGGCTGGATTCCAACTCCGCGGCCATGCGGTTAAACGAGCGCACCAGATCGCCAATCTCGTCGGCGGCGCTGACCTCAACGCGGTAATCGAGTCTTCCGCGGGAAATCTCCTGTGTGGCTTCCGCTAGCGCCGCCACTGGGCGCGTTACCAGCTTGGAGAGAAAAAGCGCAAGCCAGGTAGTAGCGAAGAGCACCATTACTGTCAGCAAAAGCAGCATGCCCATGTAAGTGCGGCGAAGAGTCTTGCGGCTGCGGCTAAGCTCTAGATATCGTTTCTCACTGACTTCGGATTGTCTGACAGTCTCGGAAAACTTCTGCGGCAAAGGCATAGCTACCAGGATCAAGCCATGATCGCCGACAGCCGCCGCGCCAAGCATGTAATCCGTTTGTTCCCATGTCATGCGCACCGGAGCTCCCGAACTAAGCTTTTGGATGGGAACCTTCGTTTTCAACAACGGCCATGCGGCCGGAGCCCCGAAGCTCGCCTCGGCGTTCCCGTTTTCGATCGCGAATATAAATCCGCCTTGCAATGTAGGTTCGTGACGGCGAAATTCGCTCATCACCGTCGAGAAACCACGGCCGGAGAATGCGCGTTGGGTCTCAGGAGACGCAGCAATGGATACTGCTTCAGCCCGCGCATTCTGCGCCGCGTAATTCGAGAGCAGCGAGGCAATGGCCGTAGTGTCGGCATGAACCTCCTCTACAGGCCGCGAAAACCATTTGTCGATGGATCGGTTCATCAGCCCGTAAGCAAACCAAAACATTACGATGACCGGTAGGAATGAAAGCAGCAGACCGGCAACTACCAGGCGCGTGCGAAACTTTGATCCCAGCACCCCAAGCCGGCGTTCAGCAAATAGTTTCAGAAGATTACGTGCCAGCACAAAAGTGAGCGCTACAAACAGCAGAAAGATCAGAGCGGAAAGCGCGGCAAAAAAGAGTAGCTGCTGGTTCGTATCTGGATTAAGGAACGGCAGATCAAACGAAGATTGGGACAGAACAATGCCAAAAAGCAGGATGATACCGGCGGCCAGCAAGAGGATAATTTTCTTGCGCCGCGCGTTCTCCCCAGTGCGAGTTAGATTTGGTACAGGCACTTCGCAGAATCCGAGCCAAACGCCTTTATCGAAAATGATGAGCGTCAGACCTAAGCGGTTTCATTATATGGCTGGACAGTAGAGATGAGCATCTGCCAATCGCACGAAGCAGTCGCAAAAGGCCGCTCACTGCTTAGGCTGGAAGAAACCTCTGCAGCGGGCACTGCTCACAGCGAGGCCTTGATTTGAGGCAGTAGTGCTTGCCGATTTGTACGATCAGTCCGTGCATATCGTTGTATGCCTGAGCGACAGGCGAGCGTTTCGCGAGGCTCATGGGAGAAGGCCGATGGGAAAATAGGACTTGCTGTTTTCCAATCTTCAGTGGCGGGAGGCTATCCGGGGCTGCGACTCGGGCCAAGGCGCGCTCGCATAATTTTCGTATGACCTCATACGGTGCATTTTCGGGCAGGATGTCATGACGGGCCAAGAGCCGGCGCGTGTAGGCATCCACAACAAAGATGGGATGCTGCCCCGCGTAGAGAAGAATGGAATCAGCGGTTTCTGGGCCCACTCCATTTAGCCCCAGCAGTTCCTGGCGAAGCTTTGCCGTCGGCTGGGCGAACATGCGTGTCAGCGAACCGCCGTAATGAGCATCCAGGAAGGCCACAAACGTCTTTAGACGTTGGGCTTTTTGCCGGAAATAACCAGCGGAACGGATCTGTGATTCCAATTTCGTCAGTGACACCTCGCGCATCGCGCGAAGGTTGAGTAACCCAGCAGATCGCAGTCGTCGCAAGGCCCGCTCCACGTTTGTCCAGGAGGTGTTCTGGGTTAAATAGGCGCCTACGATTACCTCAAAGCGCGTGCGGGCTGGCCACCAATGCTGCGGTCCCCACGCCTGAAACAGTGTGTAGTAACAGGCGCGGATTTGTTCCTCTTCGTCCATACCGATTGCAAGACCTTCTCTCAGTTTAAGCTATGTGTGTTATCCGCTTCCGGCGCACAGAGCCCAGTTGTCAGTTCTCAGTCTCTAGTTTTCAGTTGCGACTTCGTGAAACGACACTGCGCTTACCGAAGTGCATGGCCGACGGAACCGGAACGCGATCTGGTAGCCGCTTAAGGCGTAACTGGCGCGGATTGCGCGAGCAGTAAGGGGCTTTCGGCCATACATCCCGGGCAGTACAGGTACTAAAGTTACTGGTACTACAGCCCTTCTGCGTTGACAATTTATGTCAACGCGATAGGCTGCAATTTCTCCCCCCGAGGCGGCCGTTCGCGCCGATCACAACTAAACCGCATTTCTCTGCCGCTAGATAGGAGATCGAGGTATGTCTCAACGATTGGGTGATCTTCTCGTAAAAGAGAAGGTCATCACCCAAGAGCAGTTGACGCAGGCAACGAAGGTCCAGAAGGAGACCAACTGCCGCCTCGGTTCAGCGCTGGTGAAGTTGGGATTCCTCACCGATGAAGATGTTACCAATTTTCTCTCCCGGCAGTATGGCGTACCCGCAATTAATCTCTCTTATTTTGAAATAGATCCGACCGTAGTAAAGCTCATACCGTTTGAAACCGCAAAGCGTTATCAGATTCTGCCGCTGAGCCGCGTGGGCGCATCGCTGACCATTGCCATGGTGGATCCAACGAACGTCTTCGCCATGGACGATATCAAGTTTATGACCGGCTTCAACATCGAGCCGGTGGTGGCATCCGAAAGTTCGATTTTGGAGGGAATCGAAAAGGCCTACGGAACTACGCAGCAAGCGGACCTCGAGGAAGTCATGCAGTCGATGACCGATATGGGTGATGCGGATGTCGAGCTGCAATCGGAAGAATCCGAAATGGATCTTGCCGACCTGGAGAAGGCGGCCGATGAAGCTCCCATCGTAAAGCTGGTGAACCTGGTGCTGACGGATGCCGTGAAGCGGGGTGCCAGCGACATTCACATGGAGCCCTACGAAAAAGAGTTTCGTGTGCGTTTCCGCATTGACGGTGTGCTGCAGAGCATCATGACGCCACCGCTGAAGTTGAAAGACGCAATCACCTCGCGCGTCAAGATCATGTCGAAGCTGGATATCAGCGAAAAGCGGCTGCCGCAAGACGGCCGCATCATGCTGAAAATGAATATTGGGGGACGCAAGAAGCAGCTCGATTTCCGCGTCAGCACGCTGCCCACATTGTGGGGCGAGAAAATCGTGCTCCGGCTGCTCGATAAAGAAAATCTGCGCCTCGACATGACCAAGTTAGGTTTTGAGTCAGAGTCGCTTGTCAAGTTCGAGAAGGCCATTTTGAAGCCTTACGGGATGGTGCTGGTAACTGGGCCGACCGGGTCAGGAAAAACCAACACCCTGTATTCATCCATTGCGCGTCTGAACACCCCTGACACCAACATCATGACCGCCGAGGATCCAGTCGAGTTCCAACTTCAGGGTGTTAACCAGGTACAGATGAAGGAGCAAATCGGCCTGAATTTCGCGGCCGCGCTGCGCGCATTCTTGCGGCAAGACCCCAACATCATTCTGGTAGGTGAAATTCGAGACTTCGAAACGGCAGAAATTGCAATTAAAGCGGCACTGACCGGACACTTGGTTCTTTCGACACTGCATACCAACGGCGCGCCCGAGACGATCACCCGCCTTATGAACATGGGTATAGAGCCATTCCTGGTCGCGACATCGGTCCATTTGATCTGTGCACAGCGGCTTGTGCGCCGCATCTGCAAGGATTGCGCCGAGGTTGTTGATGTCCCCGTCCCGGCACTGATCGAGGAAGGCTACTCGCCGGAAGAAGCCAAGAGCGTAAAGATCCAAAAAGGTAAGGGCTGCGGAACCTGCAACAACACGGGATACAAGGGCCGTACTGGTCTATACGAAGTTATGGAAGTCGACGATGAGATCAGGGAGCTGGTTCTGGTGGGCGCTTCCGCCTTGGAATTGAAGAAGAAGGCAATCGAACGAGGAATGCTTACGTTACGGCGCAGCGGGCTGATCAAGGTTGCTGCGGGTTGGACAACGCTCGAAGAAGTAGCACGTGAAACCATTCACTGAGTTTGAGGAAGGGAAGAGAACACCATGTCGCTCTCGTTAAGTGATCTGTTGAAACGATTGATGGAGATGTCAGGAAGCGACCTCCACATCACCACCAATTCGCCGCCGCAAATTCGCGTGCACGGGCACCTGGTACCACTGGACCTGCCGCAGATGACGCCGGCGGACACCAAGCAACTCGCCTATAGCGTGATGACGGACGCGCAGAAGCATCGCTTCGAGGAAAGCCTGGAGCTCGACTTCTCGTTCGGCCTGAAAGGCCTTGCACGCTTCCGCGCCAATGTATTCAACCAGCGCGGCGCAACGTCGGCCGTGTTCCGGCTCATTCCTTTCGAAATTAAGTCGTTCAACCAACTGGGCCTGCCCGCGGTTGTCAGCAAACTGTGCGATAAACCGCGTGGCTTAGTGCTAGTTACGGGGCCTACGGGATCAGGCAAATCAACCACGCTCGCCGCCATGATCGACAAGATCAACACTGAGCGGCACGACCACATTCTCACAATTGAGGACCCGATCGAATTCGTGCACATGAATAAGAATTGTGTGGTCAATCAGCGTGAGTTGCACGCTGATACCAAGAGCTTCACCGATGCATTACGAGCCGCGCTCCGCGAAGATCCCGATGTGGTGCTGATCGGCGAAATGCGTGACCTGGAGACCATCGAATCGGCCTTGCGGATCGCTGAAACCGGTCACCTCACTTTCGGCACGTTGCACACTAACTCGGCGTCTTCCACCATCAACCGAATCATCGACGTCTTCCCGGCACACCAGCAGCCGCAGATTCGCGCGCAATTGTCACTGGTGTTGGAAGGGATTATGTGCCAAAGCCTTCTGCCCAAATCGGACGGAAAAGGCCGGGCAATGTGCATGGAGATCATGGTTCCGAATGCCGCCATCCGCAACCTGATCCGCGAAGACAAAATTCACCAGATTTATTCGGCGATGCAAACCGGACAGGACAAATTCGGGATGCAAACGTTCAACCAGGCGCTGTCGACTGCGTACTTAGAGAAGCAGATCACTATCGAGATGGCATTATCGCGTTCCAGTAATCAGGATGAGCTAAACGAAATGATTAGCCGGGGCGCAAGTCTGAACCGTAGCCAACCTGGAGCAATGGCCAAAGGCGCCGCTCCGGGCAGACGCTAAGTTTTATTTGGAGATTCGCAGGCAGTGACGACTGAAGCGCGCAAGAGCAGGCGTTTCAGCAGAAATATAGGGTTGTAAGGAGAGGCTTACCATGCCAGTTTTCACATTTTCGGGAAAAAATGCATCGGGCGAAAAGGTGAGCGGGGAACGCTCGGCGCCCAACAAGCAGGTGCTGCAATCTCAACTTCGCCGTGAGCGCATTACGCCGGGCGCTATTCGCGAAAAAGGGAAGGAATTTGCCTTGCCTACGTTTGGGTCCGGCAAGGTCAAGGTGAAGGAGATTGCCATCTTCTTCCGCCAGTTCTCGGTGATGATCGATGCCGGGCTTCCGCTGGTGCAGTGTCTGGAAATTCTGGCGGCCAACCAGGAGAACCCCGCGTTCCAGAAGACACTCACGGGCGTTCGCACCACGGTCGAAGGCGGCGCAACTCTGGCCAACGCCATGAAGCAGTACCCGAAAGTGTTCGATGACCTGACCACGAACATGATCGAAGCCGGCGAAACGGGCGGCATTCTTGACGTGATCCTGCAGCGCTTGGCGATTTACGTCGAGAAGGCCGTCAAGCTGAAATCTGCGGTGAAATCGGCTTTGATTTACCCGGTCTCGGTGGTCTCGTTGGCTTTGCTGATCGTTGCCGCACTGCTGAAGTGGGTGGTGCCGATCTTTTCGAATCTGTTTGTAGGTCTTGGCGTAGCCCTTCCACTGCCCACCCGAATCGTAATGGGCCTCAGCGATTTTGTCGGCCATTTCTGGTGGTTCTTTATTGTCGGCGTCGTTGGCCTGGTAGTTGGGATTAAGCAGATCCGCAAAGATCCACGCGGCAAGTACTACTTCGACTACATGCTGTTGAAGATGCCGATCATTGGCGTCCTACTGCGCAAGATTGCAGTGGCTCGTTTCACGCGAACACTGGGAACGCTCATCACTTCCGGCGTGCCCATTCTTGAGGGCTTGAGCATTACTGCCCGCACTTCTGGCAATGCTGTGCTGGAAGAAGCGCTGATGAAAGTACGAAAGGCGATCGAAGAAGGGCGGACAATTGTAGATCCTCTGCGCGAATCAGGAGTCTTCCCGAACATGGTCACGCAGATGATCGGCGTCGGTGAAGCTACTGGCGCTATGGACGCCATGCTCCAGAAGATTGCCGACTTCTATGAAGACGAAGTCGACGCGGCCACTAAAGACATGCTGGCCATGCTGGAGCCGGTCATCATCGGTTTGTTGGGCATCATGATCGGAGGCATTGTGATTTCGCTATATATGCCGCTGTTCTCAATGATCGCCAAGCTGGCCGGCTAAGACGATCCCTTAGGCGGGCCGCACACTGGGTGCGGCCCGCTATCCGGCAAAAGTCAGGATCAGGAAAATGCAATCCATGTTCGATGAGCGGCAGTGGCTGGCCTGGCTGGTCAAGGTCCGCATCATTATTCTGACATTTCTGTTGGGCATCGAACTCGCGATCGCGCGGCTGACGCCGAATCCCATCCCTCTGCGCTTGTTCATCGAAGTTGTGCTGCTGTGGTACACGATTTCGGTTTTCTACTTGGTATTGCTTTCCTTCTGGGAAGAGTACCGAATTCAATCGCTGCTCCAGGTGCTTACGGATCTGGCGCTGGTCACGCTCGTGGTTTACGCAACCGGCGGCGTAGACAGCTCGCTGAATTTCCTCTATCCGCTCGTCATTATCGTCGCCTCGATGCTGCTGCCACGAAGGTTGGCGTACTTTACAGCCGCCCTTGCATTCATTCTCTACGGCAGCGTTCTCGAGCTGACGTACTTCGCCATTATCCCTTCTTACTCGACCACGCATCCTCACATACGTTTGCTGCAAGCGATCATTCTGATCAACTTGGTCGCTTATTTCGCGGTGGCCTATTTAACGGGATTGCTGGCTGCGAAACTGCGTCAGGTGGATGTGAAGCTGAAGTACGCGAGGGGAGCGCTAAAAAATCTTCAAGCCTTGCACGAGAACATTATTCAGTCCATCACCGGCGGTCTGATTACCACTGGCCTCGATGGTCACATCACTTTGGTGAATACGGCAGCGAAGAAGCTGCTGCAGAGCTCAGACCGTGAACTCTGGGGACAGCCGGTTGAGAAACTGTTCCTTGACCCACTGCCCAGCGCGAGTTCCGAGCCGGCGCACGGCGAAGTTCGATTCATAGCGCCCAATGGCTTTCGCAATACTTTCCGCGTAACTGCCGCACCACTCACGATTCCCGACCGCGGCGCGATTGGGCATGTCTATATGCTGGATGACCTGACCGAGATCCGGCGTCTGGAACGCGATTTGCGCATGCAGGATCGTCTGGCAGCAGTCGGTCGCCTGGCCGCCGCTATCGCGCATGAGATTCGCAATCCTCTGACCTCAATTGCCGGGTCGGTCAGCATGCTTTCCGGCATCCCAGACCTCAGCGAAGAGCACCGCCAACTGCTCGAGATTGTGACCCGCGAATCAGAGCGGCTGAACGGAATCATCACAGATTTTCTGGCTTATTCCCGAGGCAAACAATATCAGTTCTCCAAAGTAGATTTGCTGCCCTTGCTAGAGGACACTCTCACTCTGCTCGAAAATCGGCTGGTTTCGCAGAATTTGGGTATTCACATCGTGCGCCAATTTGTTGTGCCTGAAGCGATGGCCCTCGCTGATGGCGACAAGATCAAGCAAGTCTTTTGGAATTTTTGCGAGAACGCTGTTCGGGCCATGCGCGATGGTGGAACCCTGACGGTCTCTGTGGAGCCGGTGGGCGAAGATTGGCAAATTAATTTCTCCGACACTGGCAGCGGCATGACGCCGCAGATTGTGGAAAAGATATTTGAGCCCTTCCAATCGAACTTTGAAGGCGGCACGGGGTTGGGCTTGGCCATTGTTTATCAGATTGTGCAGGCGCACGAAGGCAAGGTTTGGGCCCGATCCAAGGTGGGGCAAGGTAGCGTGTTTGTTCTTCGGTTGCGTCGCATGGGCCCGGAAATCGCCGCCCCAGGTCGCGTCGATCACCCGGCCCTGGCAGCAGCCGCAAACCAAAGTGCCGCCATAGGAGGCAGAGCCCATGGGTAACATCCTGGTCTGCGATGACGAGCGCTCGATTTGCCAGATGCTGGATATTGCCTTGCGGCGCGAAGGACACAAGGTCGAGACCGTCAACTCGGGCGAAGATGCAAAAAAGAAACTCGACAGTGCCATCTTCGACGTGATCGTGACAGATATCAAGATGCCGAACACCAGCGGCATCGAGGTGCTGCGCTACGCCCACCAGGTTTCGCCGGACTCGGCGGTAATACTCATAACGGCTGTTGATGACTATGAGGCCGCGGTGCAGGCTGTGAAAGCTGGCGGAGCGACGGACTATATCCGCAAGTCCCCGGGCCTGGTGGACGAAATCAAGCTGGCCATCAAGCGAGCTCTGGAGAAGATAGCCCTCAGCCGGCAGAATTTTGCCTTCAAACGTGATGCAGCTACGCGCAATTCTCTGGACAACATCGTGGGCGCAAGCCCAGCAATGGAGAAGCTAAAGCAAACCATTCGAACCGTGGCTTCCACCCAAAGTACCGTTCTAATCTACGGCGAGAGCGGGACGGGTAAAGAGCTGGTTGCGCGCGCGGTGCACATCTGCTCACCTCGGGCCGCCGAACCATTCGTTTCCATCAACTGCGGCGCCTTCCCGGAAACACTTTTGGAAAGCGAACTTTTCGGCTACGTGAAAGGCGCATTCACCGGGGCGAACCAGAACAAGCGCGGGCTATTTGAAGTTGCCGATCAGGGAACGATCTTTCTTGATGAAATCAGCGAGATGAGCTTGACCATGCAGGTCAAAATCCTGCGCGTATTGCAAGAGCGCTGCGTTCGTCCGGTTGGCGGAAGCGATGAAATTGCCATCGATGTGCGCGTGATCGCGGCTACCAATCGCGATCTCGACAAGTTGGTAGCGGAGAATACGTTTCGCGAAGATCTTTATTACCGTCTAAGCGTAATTCCCGTCTGCGTGCCACCATTGCGCGAACGCCGCGAAGACGTTCCTCTTCTCGTGAACCATTTTCTGAAGAAGTACGCGCCAGCGGCAGGGAAGAATATTCTGCGAGTAAACTCTTATTCGCTGGATGCGCTCAGTGGATACGATTGGCCGGGCAATGTTCGCCAACTCGAAAACACCATCGAGCGGGCTGTCGCGCTCGAAACCGGAGAAGAACTGCGCGCAGAACTGCCGATCGAACGCGCAAAAACGCGAGCCGCCGCGGCTGGAGTTGGCGGCGGTGTTTCTGTGGGAGGAGTTCTGCCCGATGGAGTCGATATGGAGAAATATGTCGCCGACATCGAGCGTTCGCTGCTGCAAAATGCGCTGGCGCAATCCAACGGAGTCCAGACTCGCGCAGCCGATTTGTTGAAAGTTTCCTACCGCTCTTTCAGACATTTGATGAAAAAGTACGATCTGTAAATTCGGTTTTTGGTCGTTAGTTTTTGGTTGTTGGCCTTTTCCTTTGTGTACCTTCCTGCCCTTTGTGGTTATGATTTGTTCCAGATGTTCTACATGCTCCGCTTCCTCTGGAACGCGACCCGCGGTCACCGGCTTGCGCCCTGGCGCAGCCCGTATCTTCTCTGGCGAGTCGAGACCTACTGCGGCGTCAAAATGCAGCAGATCGGATTCCTGGAGTTCTGGGAATTCGTTCTACGAGAACGAAGGCACCTCTGGCAATTCTTAAAATGGACGGCGGAAATGGAACGGTACGCGCATCCCAAGCCAAGGAATCCGTAAAGTTCAAAGAATGCGTAAGCCCAAGGATGTCTCCTCCGGCTCAAATTACTTACTGTTGCCGTAAAGCGGTCATTGGTTCCGGAATGTTAAAGGTTTTAGCGCCAACTCCCACTCCACCTTCGCAAGTATTCGGTGGATACGTGCACACGGTCCCGTTACCCTGGCAGCCTCCTCCCCAGAACATGTAGCCGAGCATGCCGTTAGAGGTTCCCGCGCCGTTTGGAGGAACGTTCTCCACGAAGTTAGCTGCTGTGTTCTGATCCGAAGCGCTGAAGTTCGTGCAATTGGCGATGGGAGAATTGCCAACCGCCCAAAGGCTTCCTGTAAGTTTGGCCGGAGCCAGCGGTGGAACCGAGCCTGAGACGCCGCTGATGTGCTGCTGCCAGCCATTCTCCAAGCTGGAAACAGTGGTCTTTTGCGAGGCCACCATGGCATTGGCGTAATCCAATACCGGATTCGTCGTTTTGAGCCAATTCGTGGTTGCGTAGTTGGCCAGCGCAGTCAGATACAGATCGCCGTCTCCCAAATCGATCGTCAGCCGCGCAGCGAAGGTGCTTCCGGTGGCGTCATAAGGCACCACCGAGCGGTAAGCAGTTACGAACTGTTGTAATCCGGTCAGGTTCGGATTGCTGCTTTTTTCGTAATCGATCTCCATGCCGACATTGAACTGCTTGGCTGCATTGGCGGCATTGATCCCAAGCTGAGTGGGATTGGTGCCAAGCGCTTTGGTCCAGTCTTTGGTGTAGCTGATTCCTCCGATGGACATCATGACCCGGACGCCCTTGCTCTGAAAGTAATTCACGACCGCTGTGTTCATGCCGATGGGAATTCCGTTCACGTCTCCTGAATCGGTGGTGAGACTCATAAGCTTCACCGGATTAACGAAGCTAAGTACAACTACATTGACCGAAGGATGTCCATCGCCTCGATCAATGATCCAGTGATTATTGGCGTCGAAGAGCGTCATGTCCGGTACCGAAGCCCAACTGCAGGCGTCGGTATAGCAATGCCACAGACCGTAGACTTGCATCTGGCCTTGTGCCGTCAGTGCTGCCATTGACAGGAAAATTGCCAAACCGAACGCCCGCGTCAGAACGGCTCGAAGAAAGATTTGCTGTAGCTTCATTTCCCGCCTCCTTGGGAAAAACCAAAGGGCGGCTGACCGCCCCGCCCTATCCAAGCTCTACGGTGTGCCTGATGGCGCGCCGGCAATCTGCCAGGCGAAGGCCAGCGGCGAGGATGCGGTTAAATCAATGGCCGGTTCTACGGTGGAGTACGACTGTACGAAGTCTTTGTATACGGCTTTGCCGTTGAATTGCGCAAAGACGTCCACCCCGTTGGGAGGGCACGCAACCATCCCGGAAAGCGTACCCCTGGCGGCAATGGAATTCGGTCCCTCCACCGCCGCGCCGGAGAGAAATGGTGGACCGTTCGGTGGCGTTGGGACGAGGTTCGTCACCTGGTGCTGCATGCAAAGTGGAAACGTGCTGCCATCATTCACAATCAGCGATGTTCCCCAGGCGTTCGCGCCAAGGATATTGGCCAACTGACGATTTGCGTAGTCGGCCGGGGCGATGCCGCCATTCAGAGCAGGGCCGTTTAGAAACGTGTACTCAGCCGCCATCACCGCCAGACCTGCACCATGCGACGTTGTGTCATACGTATTCCACGGAAAACCGAATCCGAAAGGATCAGTGCCACTCTGAGCGATGGCTTTATTCAACTGCTTCTGCAGATCAGCGAGTAAGGCGGCCTGGTTCGTCTCAAGCCCGGTGCCATTCGGGTTGCCGGCAAGAGTTAACGCACGATAGAGCTCGAAATGCGCCAGTCCGGTTACGTCATAGAGATTGAGAGTATCCGCAGCGTCGTTTGGACCGGTGATGTAGGCGTTGGCCCAGTGCGCCGCCTGCTGCAAGTAATAATTAGGATCGGTATGCGGCAGGCCCGTAGGCAATCCAGCCGCTCCCTGCAAAGCAAAATAGAGCTCGACGGCGCCCCATTCGAGGTCGTCACGCCATTCCGACTCAGGATAAAAGCTGAAAGGAATCACCGTCAGCAGATTGCCGCTGGGCGCTGTATTTGCAAGGTCGAAGATGTGCTCGGCGGAGAGCAAGCACTGATTAGCGTAAGTGGTGTTACTAGTTCTATACGCGTGATAGCACAGCGCGAAATCTGCAGCTACGCGTCCTGCCAGATTTGGGCTGATCAAAGCATTCGGCTGCACCTGGCCAGATGAGTTTACAGAGGCGGGGCTGATGAACACTGGCCGGTGACAGATATAGCGATACCGGGACGTGCACCCTCCATAGGTATCGTCCGCCTGCGGCAGACGCCAGATGTCGTGATCGCTAACCGTCTGCGAATTGCCGTTACCAATACCCACCTGGTAGTAAAGAACTTTGTTGTTGTCGTCCCACATGTGCTGCATCCAGTCGAGCCCAAACTTTCCCTCGGCCGTGAAGTCCGACGAACCTGCGCTCATCTGATCGGGAAAATCCCGAGCTCCGATGAGCAGCACCCCCAGCGTATAGCTGGTCGTCTGCACAAATTTCAAATAATCGCCCGCATCCCACCAGCCACCCGATGCGTCGATTACGGTTGCCGGCGACACAGGCTTGAGGTCGCCTGAGAACCGGCCGTTATTGTTCGTCGAGGGGGTGATATACACAGTTGCACTTTGGTCGTTGACATGTCCGGCAGCCGTGCGTAGCGGACTGGCAATGAAGTTCGGCCCGTCCCGCTCGTTTTGGTAGAAAAAAAGCGAGTTAGCTAGCGGGTTGGAGTAAACGTTAGCGGCAGAGTCGATCTTGAACGTTGGAGAGGAGGCCGCGATGGGCCCACTGACTGTGATCGTGTAGGTTCCGGCCGCGGTCACGGTCGAAAAGTCCAAAGCATACACATCGGGATAGCTATTGCTCCAGGAGCCGAGGTTCGCGCCTATCGGTCCCGACAAAAGTGTCGTTCCGCCAGAGTTTTTAACTGCGAACGTCGCGCCAGTTTCGACCCCGGAGGCCATCAGGTAAGCGCGTTTCGAGCCGTTTGCCGGATATCCGACCTGGTTGACCCGCACGAATGCCGCAGCAAAGGAGATCGAGGGAATAAGGATGGTGAATGCGAGGAGTTTGAGAATGTACGTTAGCGAGGTCCGATTGCGAAAGACTTTCATGTGTCCCCCTTTCGGTGGTGGGTTAACGTTAGGGACAGAGACTGCTACTCGCCCGTGCAGGCGAGACTATTGAATGGTTTCAATAAAACGCATGAATGCTGCTCCTGAATGCGCCTGCTTGTCAATACGGGAAAGAGGGTAGAACTTCCGAGGAGATGCCATCACGTAGGCATTAGGACGGGCAAAAAATTTCGCCATCAGCCGGAACCTGGAGACCAGCCGGCAACCGCTAGTGAAGTAAGTTACCTCCCGTTTGAAGCCGCTGCTGCACCTTCGATGACAAGGCTCACCTCAGTCCCTTTGCCGGTCCCGAGAAGTTGTGCTGCGGAGCCTCGATTAGCGGCGATCTCCAGATATCCCATACTGCCCAGGATTCCAAAAATGCTGCCTGGAACTCCTTGAGCATAATTCGTGTGAAGTTCTGTGATTTCCCGCTTGCCGATCAGGATCTTAAATGGCGGCGGCTGTGGCTGAAAAAGTGCCGGAACATCCTGCGGGGTGACATTGGTGACGAGATTGCCAAAACGATCCACTTTGAGAATGACGGCGCGAATCGTATTGCCATCCACTGGCTTAGGTTTGGGCGCGTTGAAGCGGACAAAATCGGTGATCTCCTCGCCAAACTTCTCAGCATCAACTCCTTTGGCGAGATAGGCACCAATCGGAGCGAAGATGTCTCGGCCATGAAAGGTATTACTTACCGGCTGCAAATAGTAGTGCTCCGCGGTGACGTGGCGCACGTGCAGCCGCTCCTCACGGCCGTAGACCAATGAAAGCACGCCATTATCAGGGGCGACAAAGTGATGCCGCTCGCTGGTGACGATGATCGGCCGCCGGGCTGTTCCCACTCCCGGATCAACCACAACCAGGTGTACCGTCCCATTTGGGAAGTACGAATAGGCCTGAGCAATCGTGAGCGCGCCATCCAGCACGTCGAAAGCCTGCACGGAATGGCAGATATCTACAATCTCAACCCCAGGCACGATATCGAGAATTACGCCTTTAATCGTTCCCACGAAATGATCGTTGAGGCCAAAGTCGGTGGTGAGTGTAACGATGGGCCGATGCGCCAAGGATTTACCCGCAGCAGACACTAATATTTTCTCCGGAATGCCGAAAGTAACCTGCTGCGGATGCCTGCGTCAAGGCACGGAGGTAATGGAAGACCAGCTCAGATTCGGAGTGGAGTTCGTCTCCGATCCGAGAGATCGGTTCTACGGCTTCAGTTTCAGAGCCGCCGCGAGAATAGGTTTCGCCCACTCCGGAACGCGGGTCAGTTCGCACGTTTCACGTATCTTGCCCTTAACGAGGCGAAGAACAAGACCCGGTTTAGGTGTCCTTCCGGTGCGAGGATCGGCTTCTTTGCTGTTGTCATAAAGCAGAAGCTCGGTCAATCGCGGAAGCAACCGGATCAGATTAAGCCGGCTCTGGGTGTATCGTTCACGAATTTTCTCTTCTGGAATATCGTGTCCGCCCTGCGCCACCCGGGAGCGCACGCGCGCTATGTGGCGCTCCACGCTGTCCAGGCCCACGTACCAAATCCTGACTTCAATTCGTTCCGAGAGCGCTTTGTCGAGAAGATCGGCAATGGTCTTTCCCCCGAGCGTGGTCTCGAAGGCAAAATCGAGCTTTTCGGTGATGGCACGTTCGAGCAGCCGCTTGCCTTCATGCCAGGCCGCGCTGTTGGCTTCCAACTGTGATATGCCAGGGTTTGCAAGGAAGACGCGCTGTGCAACGTGGTCGGGGTTAAAGTACTCCACTCCTTGTTGGAGCAGTGTCGCCCCCATAAGGCTGCTCTTGCCCGCGCCGTTGGTTCCCGCGAGCACATAGATGCGGGGAACCCCAGAAGGCTTAACCACGCTTCCGCGCAGCCACCACTGCGGCTTTTCCCAACTGCTTTGGCGAAGCGTGGAAAGCGGCCTGCATCGCATTCCGCGCTCCCGGCCGCTGCATGCGCATGAGAAGGGAATCGAATTCGGCGCTCAAGGTGTTAATCCTGGATTCAGGAGCGCTGGCGAGAGCGGTGTACTCATCCATGGAAATCAGGACAGCTTTGGGCGCGTCGTGCTTTGTGATCACGACGACACCACCCTGCATGGCCCTTTCCAGCAGGCGCCCAAACTTATTCTTTGCCTCAGTGGCAGTAACCAAAGCGCGATCTTTATCAGCGGAAGGCATGATTCTCTAATTAACAGCTATTTTAGCTATAATAGTCAATACAGGCCGAGTAAGCAACCCGCTGGTTGAGTTGTGAGTCATGAGGCCGGGTTGCCCCATCCTTGTCGCGTTCTTGGCGACAGGATGGGGGTTTTGATTTTCCCAATCCCGGAAAGCACTACAAGAAATCTGCGCGCCCTCCGTCTAGGACCGGCCGACGGCGTTACGATGCTGAGGATGCCGTGGGGCCTCAAACGATTCCAACAAGCGCGGTGCCTGCACTTTCTAACTTTTAGCTGCTATCGGCGAGCGCCTCTTCTGGGCACGCCCCGATCCCGCGACATCTTTGAACAAACGCTTGAGCGCACGCGACACTGGTACGGCTTCTACGTCGCGGGATACGTGGTCATGCCGGAGCACGTCCATCTGCTGATCACCGAACCAGAACGAGCCAAGCTCTCGGTCGCGCTGCAAATGCTCAAACAAAACGTGGCGCACCAACTACGCGGGCCGGAAGGAGGCATATTCTGGCAGCCGCGGTATTACGATTTCAATGTTTGGAGCCAGCCCAAGCGCATTGAGAAGCTGCGCTACATCCATCGCAATCCCGTGAAACGAGGACTCGTGGAGGAACCGCAAGATTGGCCGTGGAGCAGCTTTCGTCACTATCTTTCCGGGGCGGAAGGGGTGGTAGAAATCGAGTCGCAATGGGCCGCGCGAAAGAGGGAGCGGATGGGAGTCATGCCGCAGATTGTGGTTCAAAGTCAAATTCCCCGCCCTGTCACTGCAAAGGACGCAGTGACAAGGACGGGGCAGCCTCGAGTGTTGAAATGAAAGAGAAAGGCTGGGCCAGCCCCCTGGCCCAGCCTTTCTTTCTGATCCCACCTACTCACGAGGGTGCCCTGCCCTTGTCTCTCCTGGTTTTGGAGAGACAAGGGCGGGGCAGTTCATCCCAACGGATTATCTGCAGGGCCAAGCCGAGCCGTTCCCTTTTTCGAGCTGTCCATTGGGACTCGATTTCCACCATACCCTCGACGCCGGAAATGTAATGACGAAAGCTGCTCCACGCCCACTGTTCCGGACTTTCGACCAGCCCTCTCTTCACCGGATTGCGATGGATGTAGCGTTTGAAGTCATAGTAACGCGCTTGCCAGAATGGACCGCCCGCGGCGAGCTTGTGAAGTTGGTAGGAAACGATCTGCTTGAGCATCTGAATCGCCACCGCCAAGCTGGCGCGTTCCGGCTCGCTGATCAGTAGGTGAACGTGCTCAGGCATGACGACATAGCCCGTCACGTAGAGTCCATACCACTTCCGCACTCGCTCCAGAGTTTGTTCAAAGATGCAACGTGCCTCGGGTATAGCCAGCAGTGGGGCGCGGTGGTAGCAACTGAAAGTGACGAAATGCAGACAGCGCGCCTGCTGGAAGCGCTTCAACCCCCAAGGCATGAACGAAAACATAGGATGGAGTCAAGTGGAGCGCAGTGATCAATGAACATTCCCGCCCTGTCTTTCCAAAAGCGGGAAAGACAAGGTCGGGGCACCCCTTAATTGTTAAGGTGCCGAGACTACAGATCGACCTGCAGCTTTCCGTCCTGCACGCCCACCCGTATCTGCTGGAGCGCGCTGACCACCGCCTCCGCTTCGTGTAACTCTGAAGCCGGGAAGGTGCTCGCCACGCCGATGGCCTTCATCCTGCCGGCATGGGCGCTTTGAATTCCGGCTGGAGCATCTTCAATCACCAAACAGTCCACAGGATCGAAGCCCAGAAGTTGCGCTCCCTTCAAATAGGGCTCTGGATCAGGCTTTCCCTTCTTCACCTCATCTGCCGTGACCAGCACGCGCGGAGTTGGCAACCCCGATAAACGCAGGCGCGCAGCCGCCAGCAAGTGGGTACCAGAAGTCACTACGCACCAACGTCCATCGGGTATGGAACGGATCAAATCTGTTGCGCCGGGCATCACCGCGACGCTGTCAGTGTCCTCGGATTCGCGGAGCTCGATTCTTTGCACCTCCGCTTTGACATCAAGATGCGGGGCGAGCCGCTGCACGACTTCGATGGTCCGGACCCCATGCGCTATCGCCAAAACCTTCTCTGGATCAATGCTGTTTTCTGTGGCCCATCGCCGCCACAGCCGGGAAACAGAGCGGGTGGAATCAACCAAGACTCCATCAAGGTCGAAGAGAATAGCTGAGCAGTGGAAGATTGGCATGTATGGTGGAGGAGCCCTACCGAATGATAAATGCAGAAGTAAGAATTCAGAATGCAGAAGTAATGCAGAAGTGAGAAGTCAGAATGCAGAATGAAAACCCGAGAATACACCTTACTTCTGCATTCTTACTTCTGACCTCTGCATTCGTGTGTCACTTCTGCATTCCTTGTGCGCTGTCGAGCAGCAGAATCGCATCAGAACCTTTGACGATCCGATTGCGCATTTCCAGATGCCTCTCACGAAAATGTGCCCGCGCCCGCTCGCCCCAGGCACGCACAAAATAGTAATTCAATCCTGCACCGATCAAAGAGCTTGCGACTGGAATTACCCGCCCTGACCACTTTTCCACCACTTCTCCGCTGGCTTGCACAGCAATGCGCTGGATGACGCGTGGCACAAATTTATTGATGACCTCTTTTTCCAGGAGCTCACGGCTGATGTCCACTCCGGCGGCGCTGGCAGCGGCGATCCAAAGCTCTGCGGTCTCCTCGTCGGTATTGAACTCAAAACCATAGAGCAAGCTCAGCTTCTGAATGGTGCGCAGCGTGATTCCAGCCAGAATGCTCAGATCTGGGACAATGGTCAGCATCCCGCCCAAGCCCAGCCCAGCGCCTTCGACTGCGGCGACTTTCATACCGCTGCGAATAAACCGGGTGGCGAGATCATCCAATCTGGCAATCTCAACCGAGTACACGCCCTGCAGATTAGTAATCGGTAATCCGTAAGCAGCGCGCAATTGCAGCAGGAATCTGGAGGGATCAACTTTCACCGTTTCATAAGCGTGCTGAAACCCACGGTGCAAGCCATCTTTTATGCGCCGGCGGAGCCAGGACTTTTCTTCCATTAATTAGAAATTAGCGCAATGGGATGGAAAAAGACAGTTCTCGATCATCAGTTCTTAGTTTTCAGTTCTCAGTTCCCAGTGTCCGCTGTGCTAGCATCAGATAACTTCCAATGCCAACCGGAAAACTCCACGTCGTGCCGCTCGGCGGGCTAGGCGAGTTCGGCATGAACTGCATGGCCGTGCGCTGGGGCGATGACATTGTCGTCATTGATGCCGGCCTGATGTTCCCCGAGGCTGAACTTCTGGGCGTGGACATCGTTGTCCCCGAAATTTCTTATCTCACCGAAAACCGGCAGCTTGTCCGCGGGATTGTTTTGACTCATGGCCACGAGGATCATATTGGCGCCCTGCCGTGGATTCTCTCCGAACTGAACGTCCCGGTGTGGGGAACGGAGTTCACGCTCGCCTATGTCGAAGACAAGCTGGATGAACATGGCCTCCTCGACAGCGCGGACCTGCGCGAGATTCGTCCAGGCCAAAGCTTCAAGGCAGGATCTCTTACTATTCATCCCATTCAGGTGACGCACAGCCTGGTGGATTGCGTTTCGCTGGCGATCCACACGCCGCTCGGCGTGGTCATTCACACTGGCGATTTCAAAGTTGATCCCACGCCTACAGACAACCGGCTTTTCGATCTTCACGCTTTTGCTGAATACGGTAAAGAAGGCGTGCTAGCCCTGTTTCAGGACAGCACCAACGTTGAGCGCAAAGGATACACTCCCAGCGAGCGGGCGGTGCGCCGCAAGTTCGATGAAGTTTTCGCCCGCACCGAGCGGCGTCTCTTCATCTCATGTTTTTCTTCATCCATTCACCGCATCAAGTTGGCTGTCGAGCTTGCCTGGGAACACGGACGGAAGGTCGCGTTCATAGGCCGCTCCATGACCAGCTCGGCGGAGATCGCTGAAGACCTCGGCTATATCGAGATTCCCGAAGGGTTGCTGATTCATCCCGGCGAGATGAAGAATTTCGCTCCGGAAAAAGTTTGCGTGCTCATTAGCGGCACACAGGGCGAACCTATGTCGGCGCTGTCGCGTGCTGCCGTCGATAATCACAAACATGCCAAGATCGAAAAAGGCGACACGGTTGTGCTTTCGTCCCGCATTATTCCCGGCAACGAGAAGACGATCTATCGCATGATTGACCATCTGTTTAGGCGCGAAGCACATGTGATCTACGAAGATGGGTCATCGCCGCCAGTTCACGTGAGCGGCCACGCCAGCCAGGAAGAGCTGAAACTGATCATTAACCTGGTCAAACCGAAATACTTCATTCCTATCCACGGCGAGTACCGGCAATTGAAGCTGCATGCCGAACTCGCCCAGTCCATGCATGGTTCGGTCGGAAACGTCATGCTGATTGAAAGCGGAGACGTTTTGGAGTTTGACGAGCTGGGCGCTCGCAAAGCAGGCCGCGTAAATGTAGGGCGGGTGTGCATTGATTCCGGTTCGAGCACTGATGTCGTAGAAGACCTCGTCATCAAGGACCGCCGCCACTTGAGCGAAGATGGCATCGTGCTGCCGATCATCGCGATTAACAAACTTTCCGGCCGAGTCGAAACGTCACCGGAGATAGTCACTCGAGGCTTTTCTCCTGGCGAAGATGGCTTTATGGACGGTGCGCGGCAAATCGTGATGCAGACCTTGGAACAATCGAGCGAAGAAGAGAAAGCCGACTACGGCGTGATCAAAGAAAAAATTCGTGGCGACCTGAAGCGGTATATCTCCAAGCAAACACAGAAACGGCCGCTGATCATGCCGGTGATTTTGGAGATCTAGATCTGCTGGTTTGGCATTTCTCAGCGAGAATTTTTTGTAAGCGCTTTCTCTCGATTGCGACCCCCGCGCGGGCGGCTTGAGCCATCTTTTGCGCCATCTCCGTCAAGTTCACAGCCATCATTTAAGAATACTCCAAGACGACGTTTGTGAGATAACTTTGGTACTCCTCAAATCAACGACTTGGCGGATGGTTCGGCCCTTCGCGTTCTCTGCGAAGGCCGGGTCAGCTCTTAGCCTGCCCTGAGCGACCGAACGAAGAGAGGTTGTCGAACGTGTCATTCGGAACGAAAATCCCCGCCCTGTCTCTCCAAAAACCGGAGACACAAGGGCAGGCACCCTCGTGAGTAAGATCAGCTGGGCCAGCCCCTACCCTCGTAAGTAAGATCAGAAAGAAAGGCTATTTCCTGAATAGCGGTCGCCCATTGTGGTATGTCTTACTTATGGTAGTATGTAAGTCATGAAAAGGGTAAGTGCTACATTCACCTCGAAGGGCCAACTTGTGGTTCCGGCGGAACTGCGCCGCAAACACGGGATCGCCGCCGGCACTAAGGTCAAGTTTCTGGAAGACCAGTTTGGCCGCATTGTTCTGCAACCCATCACTGAGGCCTACATAGATCGCGTGATGGGCTGCCTCGCCGACGGACCAGATTTGCTCGAGAAATGGCGCAACGAGCATCGCCAAGAGGGCAAGCGCGAACCGTGAAGACGTATGTGTTCGATGCCAGTGCACTGTTTGGATTCCTTCAAAAGAGAGCAGCCGCCAACAAAGTGAACGAACTTCTGAAGGAGGCGCTGCGTGGGCGTGCCGATATTCTGATGTCAGCGGTGAACTACGGAGAGGTCTATGGCGGAATCCTTCGCGAACATGGGCTGGACCGAGCGGTCGCAACCATGAGCGCTGTGCATGCATTGCCCATCCGCCTGATGGACGCCACACCCCAAAGAGCGTTCCGTGCCGCCGAGGTCAAGTCCAAGTACAAGCTCTACTATGTCGACAGCTTTGCTGCGGCCCTGGCCATCGAATACAAGGCTACACTGGTGACCAGTGATTCTGACTTTCGCAGACTTGGTCATGACTTCCCGATGTTCTGGTTGAAGGTTTGAACCGGCTCTGAGCCGCTCCCGCCGGGTACCCCGCATCTCGCGGGGAAATGGCCATCGATGGCAGATGCGTGGACAATCACTGCGCCTTAGTCTCGAGGGCATGCAACAAACTCCTCAATTGTGTCGTAAGTGAGAGAATTGACGAAAGAAGACTGCGCCTACACGGAGATTAACTCCATCGAAAAAGTTCCCCACATGGTCAGCCTGGCAGAAATCAAAGAGGCCCAAGCCCGACTTCGTGGCATCGCCGTGCGGACCGAGGTGCTCCAGTCGCATCTGCCCCAAGACGGGTCGGCCAACGACAATCGCAAGCTCTACCTCAAACCCGAAAACCTGCAGCCCATCGGCTCTTTCAAGCTGCGTGGCGCATATAACAAAATTGCATCGCTTTCAGATGAAGAGCGTCGTCGCGGTGTGATCTCGTATTCCAGCGGTAATCACGCGCAAGGAGTCGCCTACGCGGCACGGGCGCTCGGAGTAAAAGCCTTAATCGTAATGCCCGATAATGCACCGACCATCAAGCGTAAGGCTACCGCCGCATTGGGCGCAGAAATTGTCCAGGTAGGTCCAGCAAGCTCGGAACGCCAAGCTAAGGCCGAGCAGCTTGCCGCAGAGCGCGGCTATATCATCGTCCCTCCTTACAATGATGAGAAAATTATTGCCGGGCAGGGCACCATGGGTCTCGAGATTCTGGAGGATTTGCCGGATGTAGAAACCGTGCTGGCTCCGGTCGGCGGCGGCGGCATGATTAGCGGCATTGCGACGGCAATTAAACTGAGCAAGCCTTCAGTGAAAATCATCGGCGTGGAACCCGAGCTGGCCGCGGACGCGCAGGCCAGTCTGCGAGCAGGCCAAATCATTCAGTTCCCTGCTGCACAAGTCACCCGCACTATGGCCGATGGTCTCCGCACGCAGAGCGTTGGAGCAATCAATTTCGAACACATCCGCCGCTACGTGGACGATATCGTGACCGTAACAGAAGATGAAATTCGCCAATCCATGCGGCTGCTCGCGGCCGATCCAAAAACCACCGCTGAGCCGAGCGGCGCAGTTGCGGTAGCTGCTTTTCTCTTTCACCGCGATGAGCTGCCGCAAACCTCAATCAACGTCGCCGTGATCAGCGGAGGAAATATTGACCCAAAGATGCTCGCGGAGATTCGCTCATGAAAGCGAAATGTCTTCTGTTGATCTTTTTTCTATTGACCGGCGCCACTTTTGCTGCCGAACGTGGCCGGTTGGTACGCGTCGGTAATCTTTATCTCTCCCCCGACGCGAGTTCCGCGAAATTGGCGGATGTCGAGCGGGGCCGCGAAGTAGTTATCCTTGAGACCAGCCGCGATTGGTTGCACGTGGAGGCCAATCTCAGCGAAGAACGGGCCGTTACTGGATGGATACTCGACAAAGGCGTGATTCGCGCCTCGACCCCGAACGGTGACAAAATTCTTTATGGCGAAGCCGTAGACTCCGAAGATCAGGCCAGCCAGCGGCGCGGCCGACGCGGCGCGGCGCAGGATGCCATGCGCCTCTACTACGCTGTAGCTGAGACTTTCCCCAAGTCTCCGCTTGCGGCAGAGGCCATGTACCGCTCCGCTGATATCCGTTGGCAAATCGAGAAAACCGATGTTTCCGTGCGACCGTCAGCCCGCGAGCGCGAGGCTTTTCTGCGCGAAGGAATGGATGAGAAATATATGAAGGAGGTAATGAAGAAGTTTCCCGGCACAAAATGGGCAGAGCTCGCGGCCTTCCATCTGATCGACAATAAACTCTGCGGAGATTGGCAGGGGTCTTCCAAGTGCCCGGAAAAAGAAGCAGGGACTTACGAGAAATACGCGGCCGAACATCCACAATCGCCCGCGGCGCCAGAAGCACTTTACGATGCCGCATCCCGCTGGTCAGCGCTGATTGAGATTTATAAGACCGAAAATGAGGGGAAAAAGTCAGACGAATCGAAAGGCAAGGCAATTGCGTTGGCGCAAAAGATCGCAAGCCAATATCCGCAGAGCGATTGGGGACCACGCGCCGAACGTCTGCTGTATCTGGTTCAGCAAGGGATTCCAACCTACGGGAATACGCAGCAGTAGAGGAGCAGCAATTAGCAGTTAGCGTTTAGCATCTGGCCTTGAGGATTTCTGTCAATACGACGTCGAATGGCTAAGTGCCAAGTGCTAATTTGCTAAATACTGAAATCGGAGGAACGTTGAACGACTACTTGCTCTCTTTGCTCCTGGGGATTATCGAAGGGCTAACCGAATTTCTTCCTGTCAGTTCAACCGCCCATCTCAGAATTTCAGAAGCAATGCTGCACATCAGCCTGTCGAACGGCTATTGGAAGATGTACACGATCGTCATCCAGCTCGGCGCGATTCTGTGCTTGCCCGTCTACTTTCGCGCGCGGATCTCAAAATTCCTTTCCACGTTTCCGCGGGGAGAACGCGGCGACCGCACTGTATTCACGCACCCGCTCAGCCTGACACTGATCGCGTTCGTCGTCACCGCAATTCCGGCGTTCTTGTTAACCAAGGTCATCGGCAAACATCTCGAGAGCTTACACATTATGGGAACTTCGCTGCTGGTCGGCGGCATCGTCATGTGGATCGTGGATGCGATGAACGCGAAATCGGAAGCGGCCGGCCCCGACGCCCCGCACAGCCGCATTCACACCTGGAAGATGGAAGCCATGAGCCTCGGCCAGGCGATCTGGATTGGGGCGTGTCAGATTTTGTCGGCTGTGTTTCCGGGAACATCACGATCGATGTCCACAATCGCAGCCGGACAACTCGCAGGTATGTCGCGGGCTTCGGCGCTGGAATTTTCCTTTTTTCTCTCCATGCCCACGATGGTCGTTGCAACTTGCTACGATCTTCTGAAATCGCTGCGCGGTAAAGGAGAAAACCCGATCGGGGTATCGCAAATTGATCCGCACGGATGGCTGGTGCTGGCGATTGGCTTCGTCGTGTCATTTATCGTGGCCTACGCATCGGTGGCATGGTTTATGGCTTACGTGCGGAGGCGCGGTTTTGCGCCATTTGCGATTTACCGGATCATCGTCGGTGTGCTGGTGCTGAGGTACGCTGCCCGTCTGGGAAGTTGATGTTCGTAATCTGAGCCATCTGACCTCGCGCCCCGTGTGCCATTGCGCCCTTCGGGCGCGTGGTTCAGTTTCCGCAGTTACCCCGGACTCACGTCCGGGGCTGAATTATTCCGCTCCTTCGGAGCTGCTTTTGGCGAGCCTCCGTGCGGCTCTTAGTTCGAGGCGAGCCCGTCGAGAGTGCCACTGCGCCCTTCGGGCGCGTGGTTCTGGTTCCGCAGTTACCCCGGACTTCCGTCCGGGGCTGAATTATTCCGCTCCTTCGGAGCTGTTTTTGCCGAACACCGGTTTTTAATTCAAGGCAGCGGGTCGAGAACACCTGCGGACAGAGTTCCCAGCGACCGGCAACATCAACAAGTTCAGCACAGCGTGTCCGAAATCCCGTCGCCTCCCGACTCCGATCTTGCCCGCGCACAATTCCCCGGCCTAACCGGGCGGCGGTCTAGACCAGAGGCAGCCGGGGCGTCCGCCCCTACGTGTGCTTTGCTGGGAAGCTAACTCGATACTCTCAACCGATTGTCCCCCACCCAGCTTCTTGGCATAATCGTCTGGCTCTGGCGTAGTTTGGCATCTTCGGCGGTAGTGTCGAATGGTGTCCAACGCGCACATGAAATCCATCTCGCGAATTTTCGCCCCGACTAACAACCGCCGGCTCAATGAGCTGATCGGATTTCTGTTGTGCGTCTCCGCGCTCCTCCTCTT